>ERZ1030923.37-NODE-37-length-43861-cov-50.133498_pt1 | contig 43861 bp, 39 predicted proteins | sample MGYA00518601_ERZ1030923 | MGnify/ENA primary metagenome ERZ1030923 (study PRJEB33718, sample SAMN03159691) | human skin metagenome | collected 2014-05-20 | study: EMG produced TPA metagenomics assembly of the PRJNA266117 data set (Human skin bacterial metagenome... | reverse complement strand
CGGCGCCCCAACCTGGCGCGAGATGCGGGTGGATGTCGTGGTCATCGTCATGTTGTTTAAGTTAACAAGCGAGTCTGAGAAATCCCCGTGAGATTCGCTGTTAAATCTCTGCATCACATTTAACGTACGATGGTGAGCATGAGCACGCTACTAGTAACTCGCAACGAAGATAAGTCCGTTACGACCTCCTTCGAAGAGGGAGAGTTCCTCGGCGAGGGCGACCTTACCGTTGATGTTTCTTATTCTTCCCTGAACTACAAGGACGCCATGGCTATCGCAGGTGACCGCGGCGTCATGCGCACCAGCCCACTGGTTCCGGGCATCGACGTGGTCGGCACGGTTTCTGAATCTAGCGTCGAGCGCCTCCCAGTTGGCACCTTGGTAGCATCCTTCGGCGATGGCCTCGGTGAATTCCGCCACGGCGGCTACACCCCGAAGCAACGCGTCAACTCCCAAGCAACCGTCGCTCTGCCCGCGGACTTCACCGCAGAGCAGGCGGCCGCCGTTGGCACCGCAGGCTACACTGCCGCACTGTGTGTTAATTCTCTGCGCGGGCTGCCCGATGGTCCGGTCCTAGTCACCGGCGCCACCGGTGGCGTGGGCTCCATCGCCGTGAACCTCCTTTCCAATGCCGGCTACGAGGTTCACGCGATGACCGGCCGCCCGGATGACTACTCCCAGTACCTCCACGAGCTAGGCGCCCACACCATTGTGGACCGCGCCGAGTTCGCCGAGGCCGGAAAGCCACTACAAAAGGCTAGCTATGCCGGTGCCGTCGACACCTCCGGCTCCCACGTCCTGGCCAATGTATTGGCCCGCACCGTGTGGGGCGGCACCGTCGCTTCCACCGGTATGGCCGCCGGCCCAGACCTGCCCACCACCGTCTTGCCCTTCATTCTGCGCAACGTACACCTGGCCGGCGTTAACTCTGTCGACGCCCCGCTGCACTACCGCCAGAACGCATGGCAGCTGCTCGCGCGCAAGCTGGACTTGTCCATCCTCAAGTCCCTGACCAATACGATTCCTCTGTCGGACGTTGTCGAGGAATCCAAGTCCCTCCTCGAGGGCACCCACCACGGACGCACCGTCCTCAAGATTTCCTAGGCCACTCCTAGACAATCTTTCGCGGCACCCGCCTTCTTGGCGGGTGCCTTTTTGTATGCACGGTTTACCAGCCGAGCGCTAGCCTTCCGACGTCCCCTCTTTAACTACCCCGCGTAGCAACGTGCGGGAAATCCTGCCCAAGGTTTGTAGGTCTTCGTCACTAAGGGTGCCCACTACGATTTCCTCGACTGCGGCGGTATGTCGCGCGATCGCGGCGTTGAAAGCGGTACTTCCCTTTTCCGTCACAGTGACTTCAACTGCACGGGTTCCTAACTCCGGCGCCTCGCGCCTGGAAACCAATTTTCGGGACTCCATGCGCACTAACTGCCGATGCAGCCGCGACTTCTCCCACCGGAGCTCGTCTGCCAATTCATGCGGGCGTGTAGAAGTTTGGCGCCGACGATTCAGCACGGCCAAAACCGCGTAGTCTGCCTCGCTCAATCTAGAGCCACTCTGCAGCTCCCCAGAAAGCCGCGCGTGAAGCGCTTCCTGCATGGCAACAAAATCGCCCCACGCCGCGCTCTGCTCCACGCGCATCGCATTCCTCCTTTGGTTCTCCTTCTTTCACCAGTCTATACTGCACAGTTGATCTAGCAACTCATTGCCCTGCCGGGAGTTGATACACCAACTCCCACTACTGCACGGCGATGTGCGTATAGGAAAACCACAGTTTCCCAAACCAATGCGTTTGGTCTCGAAAGCACTTATGTTTTGCTTTTGAATACCTATCTGCTGAAACCCACCATTGTTTGAGTAGATATGTTCTTGACCGGAAAATTAAATAGTGAAGCGACTACCCGCGGCAAGAATGCGGCTGCGAACGCAATGACCGCTCCGGCAGAGGAGACCACAGCGTTTAGAATGGCAAGCATGGATAAGCTATTTAGCACGTGCGGTTTCGACTTCGCGGATATGGAAGACCTCATTGCGGAGCTGCCCACCGATCACGACATGTGGGAGGCGCCCGGATTTGATCGAGTGCTATTCCACGCCGACCCGTCTGGCATGGCGGTTACAGGTATGGAGTACGAAGGGGAGTGGGCCGCAGTTCCTTCCTACCGGGGTGGGGAAGAGGCACCGGGCACGATATATCGCGCAACGCCCTATATCGGCATTGTGGAAACTGGTGATCTTAAGTTCGCGGCGCTGGCGGATGCGCCCTTCGCCCTGCCGGCAGGAAATCCAGTCGGGGGAGAAAAGCTCCAGGGACAGGTGCGGCCGGCGGTTGTGGCTTTGAATTACCAGGTAGGGGAACCGGAAGAGTTTTCCTTGACTTCGCCCGCTACCGAGCGCTTCTACCGGAACTTCAAGCCCAGCATGCTTAACCCGCAGGTAGAGGTAGCGGGGACTATCGGGGGCGTCGCCAAGCACAGCAATGAGCTGGGCATGGGGGAGTTTTGGGTATGCGACCTCGACGGCCTCCCGCTGATTGTGAACGAAAAGCTAGAGGTCGGCCAGGGGATCCGGGCGCACGGCATTGCGCTGTGCGCCACGGAATTTTGGGACGAGTAACTACTTAACCACGAGGTTGACCATGCGGCCCGGAACGTAGATCTTCTTCACCACGTTCTTTCCGCTGGTCAAATCAGCAATCTTCGCGTCGGCGAGGGCAACGTCAAAAACCGCGTCCTGGTCCGCATCAGCGGCCACGTTGATCCGAGCCTTAACCTTGCCATTGATCTGAACCGGCACCTCGATTTCATCGTCTACCAGGTACTTTTCCTCAAAAGTGGGGAAGGGCTGATAGGTGATGGTCTCGCCATGACCAAAGCGCTGCCACAGTTCCTCCGCGATATGCGGGGCAATGGGGGAGACCAACTGTGCGATCGGCTCCACGGCGGCGCGCGGGGCCTCGGTGCGGTAGGTCTTGGTCAGGTAGTTGACGTACTCGATAAGTTTGGCCACCACGGTATTAAGCCGCAGGTTCTCGTAATCATCGCGCACGCCGGCAATGGTGCGGTGAAGCTGCTTGAGGTCATCCTCGCTCAAGGCGGCGTCGGTAGTCGCCAACTCGCCGGTGTCCTCGTTGACGGCTAGGCGCCACAGGCGCTGCAAGAATCGCTGGGAGCCTACGACGTCCTTGGTAGCCCACGGGCGAGACGTATCCAGCGGACCCATGGACATCTCATAAACGCGCAGGGTATCGGCACCGAAGTCGCGGCAAATATCGTCCGGAGCCACGGCATTCTTGAGGGACTTGCCCATCTTGCCGTACTCCTGATTGACCTCTTCGCCGTTGTAGTAGAACTTGCCGTCCTTTTCCTCTACTTCAGCGGCCGGAACGTACACGCCGCGGGAATCCGTATAGGCATAGGCCTGGATATAGCCCTGGTTATACAGGCGGCGGTAGGGCTCTTGGGAGCTAACAAAGCCCAGGTCAAAGAGCACCTTGTGCCAGAAGCGGGAGTAGAGCAGATGCAGCACCGCGTGCTCGACGCCGCCGACGTAGAGGTCCACACCGCCCGGGTCCTGCCGGCCATGCTGCTCCGGACGCGGGCCGGTCCAGTAGCGCTCGTTCTCGATATCGCAGAATGCCTCATTATTGCGGGGGTCGATATAGCGCAGCTGGTACCAAGAAGAACCCGCCCACTGCGGCATAACGTTGGTATCGCGGAAATAGGTCTGTGGACCGTCGCCCAAATCGAGTTCTACCTCGACCCAATCGCGCACCTTTGCCAGCGGTGGTTGTGGTTCGGAATCCTTATCCTCTGGATCAAAAGAAACCGGCTTATAATCTTCTACCTCTGGAAGCTCCACTGGCAGCATGGATTCTGGCAGGGCGTGGGCAAAGCCATCCTTGTCATAGACGATGGGGAAGGGCTCGCCCCAGTAGCGCTGGCGGGCGAAGAGCCAATCCCGCAGCTTATACTGCACCTTTTCCCGGCCAGAGCCGTCCTTTTCCAGCCATTCAATGGCCTTGGCAATAGCCTCGGCCTTATTCAGGCCGTTGAGATCTAGGCCCTTGCCATTGGCAGAATTAACCAGGGCACCGTCCTCGGTCCAGGCTTCTTCGTCTACGTTGCCGCCAGAAACAACCTCCGTAATGGGCAAGCCGAAGGCCTTAGCAAACTCGTAGTCACGGGTATCGTGCGCTGGAACTGCCATGATGGCGCCAGTGCCGTAGCCGGTCAGCACGTAGTCCGCGATAAAGATCGGGACCTTTTTGCCAGAGACCGGGTTGGTGGCATAGGTGCCAAGGAAGACGCCGGTCTTTTCTTTGTTTTCCTGCCGCTCTAGATCAGACTTGGCGGCAATATCGGTGCGGTAGGACTCCACGGCCTCCTTCGGATCATCGTGGCCATAGGTCCAACGCTCATCCACGTCATCGTCATAAGGGATGGGGGAGAGGAGGGCGTCGACAAGCTCATGCTCTGGGGCCAGCACCACGTACTCGGCACCGAAGAGGGTATCCGGGCGGGTGGTAAAGACCTCAATCTCGTAGCCCTCGGCAGGGAAGGAAACCTCTGCGCCGCGGGAACGGCCGATCCAATTGCGCTGCATGGACTTGACCTTGTCCGGCCAATCCAAAAGCTCCAGGTCATCCAGCAAGCGATCGGAGTAGGCGGTAATGCGCATCATCCACTGCGAGAGGTTCTTGCGGAAGACCGGGAAATTGCCGCGCTCGGACTTACCCTCAGCGGTGACCTCCTCGTTTGCCAGCACTGTGCCCAGGCCCGGGCACCAGTTCACCGTGGAATTAGACAGGTAGACCAAGCGGAATTCATCGATGGCCGCGGCCTTTTCCTCTTCGGTGAGGTCCTCGTAGTAGCGGCCGTCCTTAGTGGTGCGCTTATTGGCCTCTAGTTCCTTGATGAGCTCGGCAATCGGGCGCGCCTTCTGCTGCTCCTCATCGAACCAAGAGTTATAAATCTGCAGGAAAATCCACTGCGTCCACTTGAAGAACTCCGGATCGGTTGATTCCACAGAGCGGCGCGGATCGTGGCCCAGGCCCAACATGCCCAGCTGGCGGCGCATGTTTTCAATATTCGCCTCGGTGGTGGTGCGCGGGTGGGTACCGGTCTGGATGGCGTACTGCTCGGCCGGCAGGCCGAAGGCATCGTAGCCCAAGGTGTGCAGCACGTTCTTGCCCAGCATGCGGTTATAGCGGGCGTAAGTATCGGTGGCGATATATCCCAGTGGGTGTCCCACGTGCAGGCCCGCACCGGAAGGGTAGGGGAACATATCCTGCACATTGAGCTTTTCCTTAGGCAACTCGCCCGCATCGGTGGCGAGCTCGCCTACCGGGTTCGGGGCGTTGAAGGTGCCATTGTCTTTCCAGTACTGCTGCCAGGTCTTCTCAATCTGGTTCGCCAGCTCCGGGGTATAGCGGTACGAAGTGGAATCGCTCTGGGTAGTCATAATCACACAGTGTAATAGCCGCATCCCGGCGCGGGGTAGTTCGCTACGCTTTCCGCGCTCCGCAGGACACGCACACCCAAAATCCCCGCCGTAATCGCCCCCGGTTTTCGCGTCATTTCCGCCGCTCGCAGCCAAAATGCAGATCTGCATGAAAATGTTCTAGGCTGGGGTAAATGAGCCAGGAGAAGTTTCGCAGCCAGCTATCATCTTTTGCAGACGCAGCGGCATTTCAGGGGATCCCGCACCTGCGCCTCTCCCCAGCTACCGACACATTGGAGCTGTACCTACCGGCCGTAACCGCAGGTTATGAGCCAGAAGATCCCCAATGGACCGTGACCGCACAGCTGCTCGACGGCGGCGAGGACACCCGCAAGTTCTACTACGTGGAGGGCGAAGAGCCCGGCTTGTGGATCAGCATGCCGCGTGCCTTTAGCCACCTCAGCGTCTCCTTTGAGGAGCACACCGTGGAATTCGCCGGCGTGGCCAATGGCGGCCTGCTGCTGGATTCCACCCATCGCCCAATCGATACCACCACCGCGGTGGCCAAGGGCTCTTATACCTTCATCGCCCCCGCCGGCACGGAGCTAGCCAAGGCCAAGGTCGGCGAGGCCCGTCCCCACGGCGCATGGGAGGGCTGGACCATCGCCCCGGTAGAGGTCAGCCAGTCTTTCACCGTGGAGGTTCCGCGCCAGGAACCCGCGACCATCAAGGTGTCCGGCAGCCCTGACTTTGCCTGGGACATGGCCGTGAAGACGCTACCCAATGCCCATGGCCTCGATGGCGAACTGGTCTATACCCAGTCCCCGCGGGTCATCGCCAATACGGAACTCAGCATGGAGCTGACCTATGTCCCCATTGGCGGGGAAGAGGAAGCCGTGCTGGAGGATGAGCTACCGGAGGGTATTCACGAGGTGCTCCCCGCAGACGCCTTCGAGGATCTCTGGGTAGGCCGCTACCGCTTCACCCTGTACAAGGACGAGGAACTGGTGGATATCCAGTACCTCAATTTTGCGGAGTCGCTGCACATGCGTGCCAAGAACGAGGGCCCGCGCGGCACCAACTTCCGCTTTATCGACGCCCTGGGCAACCTTTCGCCGTTTAGCTATGCCTTGGCTTCTGCGCCGGGCAAGGCTATCCAGATGGAAAAGGGCCAGCGCGTCTTTGGCGAGGACGAAAGCGTGCGCGAGGAGACCGTCGGCAGTGAAGCCGGCTATGAGCTGACCTTCCAGGTGGAACCGGCGACGATTCGTACTCGCGTGAAGCGCACCGCGGCCGAGCCCGTGGATTACCTGGATAAGCAGGTCATCCTGGCGGACCAGCTCGATGCCGATGCACTTTTTACCATCCACTCACCGGAGCCACTGCCGCTGGCAAAGTTCGTGGTTATTGATAAGAACCAGAAGATTAGGGACCTTGTCACCGCCAATGGCTCTACGGAGGCCGCCACCAGCCTGTCCGTGCCTAACCGCGCGCTGAAGGCTGCGTTGACGAAGAAGACCTCGCTGGAGCTCTACCTCCTGTGGTCCACGTTGTCCTATGAGGAATACCTCGAAGGACTGCCGGAAAAGGAGCGCGCAGCGCACCAAAAGCGCAGCTTTGAGCGTCGCGTCATGGAATATGAGGCCACCGCGGCCAGCGACCTCATTTATGCCGCCATCGCCACCGTGCGCAAGGCACCGTTGGTAGCCCGCGCAACCATTGAGGACGGCATCCTCGTCCCCGAGCAGGCGCATGAGGAAGAGGTAGAGCTATTGGCTTGGGCGTGGCCGCTGGGCAATCCTGCGGGCGAGCCGCTGCCGCTAGAGCCGACTGAAGAAGGCTTTGAGCTGCCCGAGGAGCTGCTGGACGCCGGCCACCTCATCGTGGACTTCCGCGAGGATGAGCCGGCCAGCGACTTGGCCGCGCCGCAGTACCCGCCGGCGAGCGCACTCATCATCTTCCACGACGGTGAAACCGAAAACACCGAGGGCCTGTGGCCTACCTACGCGGCCATGCGCCGCCTCGCGCCCAAGGCCAAGGAAACCTTCGAGGGAATCATCAAGGAGATTGAGGCCGATCCGCGCGCCAGCATGGATGCCCTTATGGCCGCGGACTTTGAGCCGGGGCAGCGCATGCGCGCCTTTGTCCGCACCGGCCTGGTCTCCCGCACCTTCCGCCGCGAGGAGCGCGAGGAGTCGGCCGCCGAGCCTTCCTCGCTCTTGGCCGCGCTTGCCGACGCCGCCTATGACTATGTCGAAGCCCACGGCTCCGCCTCCCTCGCGCGCGTGCCGTCCACCGGAGTCGACGATGTCACCCGCCCCATGCTGTTGATGAGCGCCACGGGCGAGGCACCTACGCCGGCAACGGACAGCGACCAGCTCTGCGATGATGCCCACCGCATCGCCGCACTGCGCGAGTGCTTTGCCAATGACCTTGCACTCACCCGCCTGGGCACCATTTCCAATCTGCGTAGCACCGCAATGCAGCTGCGGGTGACGCTGCAGCAGCTGGGCGTCGATAAATCCGTGCTGCATACCCTGCTCGCGCTGGACGCCTTTGGCGATGGCAATTCGGAGCTCGGTGATTCCGCGTGGATGCCGTTTATTTCCTATGTCTTTGCCATCACGGCGCGCGGTGTGGCCAATGGCAAGCTGGCGGACCCTGCTTTCGCCGCAGCGCTTGACGACGCCCTCCCACAGCTCGCCGAGGCCGTCTCCCTCGCCCCGCAGCTGTTCTACCGCGATATTCTCACCGCGGAGGCGCTCACGCTCAGCTAGGGTGGCAGGCATGCAGGTCGTTTCCACCAATGTCGCCGTCCGCCGGCCGGACCCGAGCGGGCGGCATGAGTTCTCGGGCATCGACAAAAAGCCGCAGGATTTCATCGATTTGGCAGCACCCGGACCCCATTATGGAGATGGTTCCGGCGTGCGTGGCGATATAATTGGTGACACCCAATATCACGGCGGCAACGATAAGGCAGTCTACGCCTACTCCCGCGAGGAACTGGATTACTGGCAATCCGAGCTTTCCCGCCCGCTGGCCTCCGGCGGCTTTGGCGAAAACCTCACGACGCAGGGCATCGATCTGTCTGCTCTGCTCATCAATCAGCGTGTGCGCATCGGCACCGCCGTGCTTGAGGTATCCGTGCCTCGCCAACCGTGTGCCACCTTCGCCGGCTGGCTAGGGGAGCGCGGCTGGCTCAAGCGCTGGACCGCGCGTGGCGACTGCGGCACCTACCTGCGCATCATTTCCCCCGGCCGCATTCGCCCCGGCGACGCCATCGAGCTGGATACTCCGCCCAGCCACGGCATCACGATGCGCATGGCCTTTGCCGCCAAGATGGGCGACCGCGCCCTTGCCCGGCGCGTTATCGATGCTGGCTGCCTGCCCGCTCACCAACAGAACTCGCTTCGCACCTAGTTACACAAGCACTCATAGTCCGCCATGTCGAGCTCAGCAATGTCCCGTTGTCGCACCCGCAGTCGATGAGCCCAAACATCCAATAGGGGAATGGGACCGTTAATCAGCACATCCATGCGCAGCGGATGTCGACGCATACTCTACTTCCGGAACCGCAGGCTGTGTCAGCGCCTTTAGCTTACCGGCGAGGCCAGCACACTCTTTTTGCCCGTTGTGCGGACAAAACAAAAGCACGCCAGCGCTTAGCGCTGGCGTGCTTTTCATGCTGAGTGCGAAGGAGGGGAAGTGGCTGTGTTACTTGCCCGCTTCAAAGCTCAGATGGTGCCCCTTCGCCTTAGGGAAGCGGCCGTGCACAAAGAAGTAGTAGATAGCGGCGATGACCACGAGACCCGCGAGAATGAGATACATCGTGTCAAAGCCAGTTGCCGCAACGATGGGGCCCAAGCCAAACGGGGCCAGGCCAATGCCGAGGTCCATGAGCAGGAACATGGTGGAGATACCGGCGCCCAACTGCGCGGCAGACACCGAGCGCACGGAGATGGCTTGGCAGGCGGGGCTGAGGGTGCCGAAACCCAAGCCGGTGCAGGCGCCCGCGACCACCAGCATGACGTCATTGGTGGGGAAGCCCATGATCAGCAGGGCCACGACAAAGGCGGCCAAGCCGAGGTACATTACGGCATTATCACCCTTATGGTCCTGGATACGGCCCAAGAAGAAGCGCATGATGAGCATCGTGACCGCATAGCCGATAAAGAAGAGCCCTGCGCCGGTGGCCAGGTCTTCCTTGCGGGCGTAGGCGTTGAGGTAGGTCACCACGCCGGAGTAGGCGATGCCGACTAGGAGCATGAATAGACCGATAGGAACCACGTTGGGGTGCACGGCATTGCGCAGACTAAAGGCCGGCTTTTCGGAGGAAACCTCGGCCGGATAGCGCAGCACCAAGGCCAGGATCAGGGAAACAATATTTGCACCAAGGGCGACAGCAAAAAGCGTGGTGTAGCCGATGTTATTAGCCAATAACAGGCCGATAGCTGGACCAAACGCGGTTGCCAGGGTAGTGCCCAGGGCGAAGTATCCGGTGCCTTCCGCACGGCGTTCGTGTGGGATAACGGACTGCGCCACCGCCATAAGTGCGGTGGAGGTCAAGGCATAGGCCGCGCCGTGCACCATTCGCACGATAATCAAGACCGCAACATTATGCGCAAAAAAGTACGCCACAGCTACAAGTGTGACGAAGGCCAGGGAGGTCAAGGCCGCCTTCTTGTGGCCCACGCGGTCCACGATCCAGCCGGAGAACACGCGCATGCACGTCGCGCCCAGAACAAAGGCACTGGAGGCGAAACCGCCCACGGTATCCGATGCCCCGAAACTCTCTACCGCGTAGAGGGCCATGGTGGTTACGAACAGGTAAAAGACCAAGAACTGACAAAAATTAGCCACCCACGCGAGGACAAACGTAGGCGTAATCAGCTGCGGCTTAGCCGCTGAAGGTTCTGTAGGTTCTGTAGGCGTCATTTACTCACTCCAAATAACAAAAAGAAAATTCCCTCTCCACGCGCTGGCCATAAGGCCGCGCATCGCAGACGAAGGAAATAGAAATTGAATTATACGGAGAGGCACTATACGCCCCGCAGGCTACAAAGGTTAATTGAAAAACTTTCCAGGCCCTTATCGAAGCCGCCCGTACACGGGCGGCTATCGGCAACCGCTACCCCTTGAACTGGAAAAATGCTCCGCACTGGGTAGGTAGCGTTGACTTATTCACGCTTAAGAAAAGTTCTTGAATCCTAGGCGCCGGCATAAGGATCACGGATGCCCAAGTACTGCACCGAGGTATATTCCTCAATACCTTCGGCGCCGCCTTCGCGTCCTAAACCAGAGTGCTTGACTCCGCCGAATGGGGCAGTGGCATTAGAAATGACGCCGGCATTGAATCCCATCAAACCAAACTCGAGGCCGTCGGCAACGCGCCAGAGGCGATCGGAATCCTCTGTATATACATAGGAGGCAAGTCCGTACTCCGTATCGTTCGCAATCTCTAGCGCTTCCGATTCATCCTTGAAGGTAAGGATGGGCGCGACCGGTCCAAAAATTTCTTCCTGAGCCACGCGAGTTTCACGTGAAACATTGCTCAGGATAGTGGGCGCATAGAAGTGGCCCGCGCCCTCGCCGCGGGTGCCACCGGTGACAACGGTCGCACCCTTGTCCACCGCATCCTCAACCAGGGAGGCGACATTGTCGAGCGCCTTAGCCTCAATCAGCGGACCACACGTCACGCCTTCGTCCATGCCATTGCCGACGACGAGCTTCTCAAACTCTGCTGCCAGCTTCTGCGTAAACTCTTCCGCCACGGACTCGTGCACCACGAAGCGGTTGGCCGCGGTGCAAGCCTCGCCAATATTGCGCATCTTCGCGCCCATGGCTCCCGCAACCGCTTGTTCGATATCCGCATCCTCGAAAACAATGAACGGTGCATTACCGCCTAGCTCCATAGAGGTGCGCAAGACATTATCCGCGGCACCCTTGAGAAGGGTTTTGCCCACTGGAGTAGAACCGGTGAAGGAGAGCTTGCGCAAGCGGGCGTCGGCAAGCAAGGGCTCCGAAATCGCCGAAGCGGAGCTGCCGGAGACAACATTGAGCACGCCCTTCGGCAGGCCGGCATCGAGCATGGTTTGCGCGAAGTACTGCGCGGTGAGCGGCGTCAGCTTGGCCGGCTTCAGGACCATGGTGCAGCCCGCTGCAACGGCCGGGGCAACCTTTCGGGTGGCCATGGCGAGGGGGAAGTTCCACGGAGTAATCAATAGGCACGGACCCACGGGCTTGCGGCGGGTAACCATGCGCAAGGTGCCTTCCGGGACAGGGGAGTAGCGGCCATAATCGCGCGTGGCTTCCTCACTAAACCACCGCAAATATTCCGCACCATAGGTGACCTCACCTTGGGACTCGGCAAAAGGCTTTCCCATTTCAAGGGTCATTAGGGTGGCGAATTCATCGGCGCGCTCGTGTAACAACTCAAAGGCGCGGCGGAGAATATCGGCGCGCTCGCGCGGGGTGGTGCGCGCCCACTCATCTTGTACCGCACAGGCAGCATCGAGGGCAGCCACCGCATCATCAGAATTCGCCGACGACAGCGTGGCGATGGTCGCGCCCGTTGCCGGATTTTCTACGTCAAAGGTCTCGCTGGAAGACGCGTCGCGCCACTGTCCGCCAATCAATAGCTGGGTGGGGACCTTCGCTAGTAGTTCCTTCTGATCGATGCTCATATTCATCACCTTTCTCCATTGCGTGAATGCACCCCACAGTACCGCGAATCGATAGTCGGTCTTATTGGTTTTGCGCCAGGCACGGCAGCATAGGGGAGTGGGCGAATATTTTTATCAATTACCTTCCAAGCTATAGAAATATAGGTTAGTATGACCGCTATGAAGAAGATGACTACTGCTTGGTGGTGGCGCGCGTAACCCGCGGGCCCTATTTCACCTCCCATTTTTAGGCTCGCATTCTGCGGGCCTTTTGGCGTTTTAGTGCCTCTGCTCGCGGAAGCCCATTATCCGTTTCCCCGTTCCCCACACCCACCGAAAGGGCACTGCAATGCCATCCACCGCCACTCGCGATATCTCCTACGGCAGCGATGCGGCCGCAATCTTTGACGCCCTCGCACAACCGCACGACTCTCTATTGCTCGAGAGCGCGGACATTGAGACGAAGAAGAATCTCAATTGCCTCGCCGTACTCAAGGCGGCCCTGAAAGTAACGTGCCACGGCCAGAGGGTCGAGGTACGCGCTCTCACGGAAGCGGGGGAGTCGCTCCTTCCTTCCCTGGAGGAGCGGTTCCACCATCGCTTAGTTTCACGTGAAACTACCACCGCGGCTTTCGAGTTCTCGCTGTCCACACACCCCGACGAGCGGGAGCGGCTTCTTGCCGAATCTACCGCTGATATTCTGCGGTTCCTGCAATTAGAAGCCAACTATTCCTCTCCTTTATTGCCGTTCCTTGGGGGCGGATTCGCTTATGACTACCTCGCTACTTTTGAAGAACTGCCCGAGGTTGAGCCCGGGGCCAACACCTACCCGGACTTTGAATTCTTGGTAGCCCAAACGGTCCTCGCAGTGGACCACCTACAAGGGACTGCGCACCTAGAAGGCTGGGACATCGACGACAAGCGCCTGCGGGAAGAGTTGGATTCTCTTGCCTTACTGCCGGTGGCTGCTCGTCCCACGGCGCCGCAAAGGGAAAGGATCCGGGCGGTGGCCGATGTGAATGATGCGGGGTTTCGGGCGGACGTCGACAAGCTTAAAGGCAATATTCACGCCGGCGATATCTACCAAGTAGTGCCCGCGCGCGCCTTCACCGTGGAATGCCCCAACGCCCTGGCTGCCTACCGGGCGCTGCGCGAGACTAACCCCTCGCCCTATATGTTCTACGTCCGCGGTGCCGCCTATGAGCTCTTCGGCGCCTCGCCAGAATCAAATCTCAAATTCACGCCAGAAGATAGGCAGATTCAGCTCTATCCCATCGCCGGAACTCGGCCACGCGGGCTCAACCCGGATGGCAGCATCAACCATGAACTAGATATTCGCAACGAGCTAGAAATGCGTACAGACCAGAAAGAGATTGCGGAGCACACAATGCTGGTGGACTTAGCACGCAATGACCTCGCTCGCGTGGCCGTGCCCCGCAGCCGGCAAGTGGCAGAACTCCTGCACGTTGACCGCTACTCACGGGTCATGCACCTAGTCTCCCGCGTCACGGCGACGCTCCACCCGGACTTCGATGCGCTCGATGCCTACCGCGCGTGCATGAACATGGGAACGCTTACGGGAGCGCCCAAACTTCGCGCCACCGAACTGATACGCCGCACGGAAGGAAAGCGCCGCGGCTCCTATGGCGGGGCGGTGGGATACCTGCGCGGCGATGGAGCCATGGATAACTGCATCGTCATCCGCTCGGCCTACGTCCAGGACGGCACCGCAGTGGTGCAGGCCGGCGCCGGCGTGGTCAAGGATTCAGTGCCGCAAGCCGAGGCCGATGAAACGGTGCATAAGGCCTACGCCGTCCTCCATGCCATCGCCATGGCACACGGAGCCGAATTGGAGGTACAGCGATGAGCTCGCCGCATATTGTCCTTCTGGATAACCACGATTCTTTTGTCTACAACCTCGTCGATGCCCTCGCTGGGTTCGATACCACCGTTTTTCGAAATACCGTAGCGGTGCACGACGTGCTGCGCGCGCAGCCCGACATTATTGTGCTTTCCCCGGGCCCCGGCCATCCACGGGACGCCGGCTGCATGATGGAGCTTATCGACGCCACCCTAGGCACCATCCCCATCCTCGGCGTGTGCCTCGGCTTCCAAGCGCTACTCGAGCACCACGGCGGCGCGGTCGAACCGTGCGGGCCCGTACACGGGAAATCCGTCCCGATGACTCTTACCGGGGCCGGGGTAACGCACCCCGTCTTTCAGGACCTTGCCACTGATACCGAGCCGGACCAACCGGGTCACCTCGGTACGCAAGTTCCGGTGGCGCGCTATCACTCCCTTGGATGCGCGGACCTCCCTCAGGGGATGCGTTGTCTCGCGCGTACGTCCACGGACATCGGAGAGGTAGCCATGGCGGCCGAAACGGATGACGGTAGCGCCCTCGGCGTCCAGTTCCACCCCGAGTCCATCCTCACGCCCCTCGGCCCCCTCATGCTCGAGCGTTGCATTAACCAATTATATACGCACACCACTATGGATTCGGAGAACTAAAATGAGTCACACACCCCTGCGTACTTTGCAAGACTTCCTGAATAATTCTCAGCCCACCATCGAAGAAGCCATGGAGGTATTTACCCCCTTGGCCGTGGGCGACTACGACGATATTCATATCGCGGCGCTGCTTACCCATATCCGCACCCGCGGCGAGACCTTCGCAGATATTGCCGGCGCGGCCAAAGCATTTTTGAAAGTGGGCTATCCTTTCCCCCTCACCGGAGAAGGACTCATGGATTCGGCCGGCACTGGTGGCGATGGCGCGAATACTATCAATATCACTACGGGCGCCTCCCTCGTTGCCGCCGCCGGGGGAGTGAAGATGATAAAGCATGGCAACCGCTCGGTCTCTTCCAAGTCCGGATCGGCCGATGTTCTCGAAGCCCTGAATATTCCACTGGACCTAGACGCCGCCCGAGCAGTGCGCCAATTTAAAGCTTCCAACTTCACGTTCCTATTCGCGCCGGCCTACAACCCAGCGGTCGCCCACGTACAACCGGTGCGCAAGGCGCTAGGCATCCCCACCATCTTCAATACGCTAGGTCCCCTCCTGTCCCCAGGACGCCCCTCTCTCCAAATCATGGGCATCGCCAACCCAGCCCAAGGCCAACTCATCGCGGAAGTGTTCCGGGAGCTCGGCCGGGAGCGCGCCTTGGTGATCCACGGTGCTGGCACGGATGAGATCGCTACCCACGGCACGACGCAGGCCTGGGAGCTCAACGACGGCGAGACTGTCACTTATGAGCTCACCCCAGAAGACCTTGGCATCAAGCGCCACGAGCTGACGGACCTGACCGGAGGCGACGGAGCCGCGAATGCCCGAGCCCTTCGTGCGGTCTTTGCCGGGCGCGGCGAGCCCGCCCATTGCGACGCCATCGCCGCCACCGCTGGCGCCATGTTTTACCTCAACGGGACCAAGGAGACTATCGCGGCGGGGGTCACTCACGCAAAGGAGCTGATCGGCAGCGGAACTGTTGAACAGTGGCTCACCCTTCACGAGAACGCCAACTATGCAGTAGGGGAGGAGAGTTAATGTCGGAGAATACTTTGCCTACGGTGCTCGAGGAGATCGTCGCCCAGCGCCGCACTCACCTGCCCGCACTCCGGGAGCGGCTGTCCCACGTGGACTTGGCTCGCGTGCCACGCTCGGAGCGTTCGCTTGCCGACGCCCTCCGTGGAACCAACCGCTTCATCATGGAGTGCAAGTCCACCTCGCCGTCGCTCGGCATGATCCGTGAAGACTATCGGCCCGGTGATATCGCCCGGATCTACTCCCGTTACGCCTCCGCCATCTCAGTGTTATGCGAGCCCGATCGGTTTGGCGGCGACTACGACCACTTGCAGACCGTTGCGCTATCCACCCATGTGCCGGTGCTGTGCAAAGACTTTATTGTCGATCCCATCCAGGTCTATGCCGCGCGGTATTACGGCGCCGATGCCATCTTGCTCATGATGTCTATCGTGGACGATGACACCTACGGTGAGCTCAAGGCACTGGCGGAAGAACTCGGCCTAGACGTCTTGACCGAAGCCATCACCGAGGACGAAGTGGATCGCGCGGTGAATTTCGGTGTCGATATCATCGGCATCAACAACCGCAACCTCCACGATCTCAGCATCGATCTAGGGCGCACCGAACGCCTAGCCCGCCATGTTCCAGACGGAAAGGTGATAGTTTCCGAATCTGGAATCCGCGATAACGCCACCGTCCGCCGGTTAGCAGCCCACGCACATGCCTTCCTTGTAGGCTCCCAGCTGACCTCCCAGGATGATATCGATCGGGCGGCGCGGGACCTCGTCTTTGGCGCCAATAAAGTATGCGGCCTTACCACCGCCTCCTCCGCACAAGCAGCCCGCGCTGCTGGAGCCCGTTACGGGGGACTCATCTTCGCGCCGGATTCGCCCCGCAGTGTTTCACGTGAAACCGCACAAAGCATCATTTCCGCGGAACCAGAGTTGGAGTACGTAGCCGTGACGCGGTCTACGGATTTGGAGACGCTAGGAAGCCTAGCCAGGATCCCCGGCCTCAAAGTTCTCCAGCTTCACGCCCCATTCCAAGGGAGTAGGGAAGCAGAGCTGGAATTCCTTCACGATGTTCGGGGCGTCGCTGACGGTCTTCACCTTTGGCGAGCCATCGACATGAATAACTCTGAAATCGCTGCCTTAACGCCGGACCTAGTACCAGAAGTAGAGGCCCTCGTCCTCGACTCCGGCAGTGGAGGGACGGGAACCACTTTTGAATGGCGGACGATCCCCGATGAAGTGAAGGAGAAATCCCTCCTCGCCGGAGGGCTCCGGCTAGACAACCTCGAAGAGGCACTGTCAATCGGCACGGCGGGACTCGACCTCAATTCAGGTCTGGAATATGCACCTGGGCGCAAGGACTCCTCACTGATCGCCCAAGCCTTTAGCACCATCCGGAACTACACACACCCATAGAAAGAAGAGAACGATGACAGTTTCACGTGAAACGCTCCTTCCGGCATACTTTGGCGATTTCGGCGGACAGTTCGTCCCCGAATCCCTCATCCCGGCGCTCGACCAACTTGAGGAGGCCTTTGTCGACGCACAAAACGACCCCGCATTTCGCAAAGAGCTAAGCACGCTATTGCGTGATTATCTCGGCCGTCCCACACCAATTACAGAGGCGAAGAACCTCGGGGGTAAAGCGCGCATTTTCCTCAAGCGTGAGGACCTCGTACACGGTGGGGCACACAAGACGAACCAGGTCCTTGGTCAGGCACTGCTAGCAAAGCGGATGGGGAAGACACGCATTATTGCGGAGACCGGAGCGGGCCAGCACGGCACCGCTACTGCACTTGCGTGCGCATTGCTGGATCTCGAGTGTGTGATCTACATGGGTGCGAAAGATGTGGCCCGACAGCAGCCAAACGTATTCCGTATGGAGCTGATGGGAGCGAAGGTCGTCGCCGTCGACACCGGATCCGGAACTCTTAAGGACGCGGTGAATGAAGCCCTCCGTGATTGGACCGCCACCTTCCATGAATCCCACTATCTCCTCGGTACCGCGGCCGGACCCCATCCATTCCCAACCATCGTCCGAGAGTTCCACAAGGTCATCTCTGAAGAGGCTAAGACCCAGATGCTTGAGCGCACCGGTGGGCTACCAGATGTAGTCGTGGCTTGCGTCGGCGGCGGTTCTAATGCAATCGGTATGTTCGCAGACTTTATTGAAGAAGAGGAAGTGGAACTCGTCGGCGCCGAACCTGGCGGCGAAGGCCTAGACTCCGGCAAGCACGGTGCCACCATCAACAACGGTACAGTGGGCATCCTCCACGGCGCGCGCAGCTACCTCATGCGCAACGCGGACGGCCAAGTGGAGGAATCCTACTCGATTTCCGCCGGACTCGACTACCCGGGTGTAGGACCGCAGCACGCGCACCTTCACGCCAGCGGCCGCGCACAATATGTCGGCATTACTGACACCGAAGCACTCGAAGCATTCCAGCTTCTTTCCACTAAGGAGGGCATCATTCCGGCCCTCGAGTCCTCTCACGCGTTGGCCTACGCCTTGAAGCGTAAGGACGAGGACATCACCATCTTGGTCTCCCTTTCCGGCCGCGGCGATAAGGATATCGACCACGTTCGCCACACCCTTGAGAACCACCCAGAATTTAAGCTCCAGGAGAAGAACTAATGAGCACCCGATACGAAGACCTATTCTGCTCACTACACAACAGAGGAGAGGGCGCTTTCGTCCCATTCCTCATGTTGGGCGATCCCACGCCAGAGCACACGCTGGCCATCGTGCGAACGGTCGTCGCGGCCGGAGCCGACGCATTGGAGCTCGGCGTTCCATTTTCTGACCCAGTGGCCGACGGCCCCACCATTCAGGCCTCCCACCTTCGGGCGCTTGATGGCGGCGCCACCGTAGATTCCGCTTTGGAACAGGTGCGATCAATTCGCGCGGAATTTCCCGAGCTCCCCATCGGCATGCTCATCTACGGCAATGTGGCTTTCACTCGCGGTTTCGACCGTTTCTACGCCGAGTTTGCAGAAGCGGGTGCGGACAGCATCTTGCTTCCCGACGTCCCTGTGCGCGAAGGCGCTCCATTTATCACCGCAGCAGAGAAAGCCGGTATTGACCCAATCTTTATCGCCCCGGCCCGCGCGACTGCGCACACCCTCGAGGGCGTCGCTCAAAGCTCACGCGGCTACATCTACGCAGTATCGAGAGATGGAGTTACCGGTGCCGAAAAGCAATCAGAAACAATTGGCCTCGAAGAAGTCGTCGCTAACATCAAGAAGTTTGACGGACCTCCGGTACTGCTCGGATTCGGCATTTCCGAGCCTGAACACGTGCGCGATGCCGTAGCCGCTGGGGCAGCGGGGGCCATTACAGGATCCGCAATCACCAAGATTATCGATCGCCACGTTTCACGTGAAACAGACGCGGAAGGCAGGCCAGTGGAAGGAACTCCAGGCCGCATTTCCGACGAGAGAGCATTGCATAAGGAACTCGCCGAGTATGTAACTCGCATGAAGGCAGCGACTCAAGAGTAGTCCTGAAGACGCGAAGAACCCTCCTCAGCTCTCGGCAGCTGAGGAGGGTTCCCTATAAAAAGCCTCTACGCGGTTGCTTCTGCAGATTCCTCTTCGGTGTGGTCCTTCTTGGAGCCCGCGAACTTATCCACGATCATCGCGATAGCGCCGTCGCCAGTAACGTTGGCAGCCGTGCCGACCGAGTCAATGGCGATGTAGGCCGCGATCATCAGCGCCACCATGCCATCGTCAAAGCCCATCATATCCGCCAGTAGTCCAGCTGCGACCATAACCGCGCCGCCAGGCACACCTGGTGCCGCAATCATCATGATTCCCAACAGGAAGATGAAACCAAGGCCGGTGCTCGTACTAATATCCAGGTTCGCCATGTACACAATCGCAAAGGCATAGAGCGTCAGCTTAATCATGGAACCAGAGAGGTGAATGGTCGCACACAGTGGGATAACGAAGCTTGCCACCGGCTTCGAAATGCCATTCTTCAAGGTGGACTCCATAGACACCGGGATGGTGGCGGCAGAAGAAGAGGTTCCCAGTGCGGTGAAATATGCCGGCACCATATTGCGCAATGCCTTGAAAGGATTCTTACCGGTGATGGCACCAGCGATGATGTACTGGAGCACCAGGTAAACCAGAGTCATGACAACCGCCAGGATCAGGACCTTCGCGAAGGCCGAGAGTACTGAGCCCAAATTGCCATTCATGCCCAAGCCCAAGAACATGCCGAAGATATAGAAGGGCAGAATTGGCACTACAAAGCCCCAAATGACCTTGACTACTACGCTCTCCAATTCCTTTGTGACCGCATACAAGGTATCGGACTTCACTGTAGTCATCGCTACACCGATGCAGAATGACAACAAGAGAGCCGTCATAACCTCAAAAGGCGGCGCCATTTCCACCTCGAAGTACGGAGTGAGTGCCCCCTCATCAATATCGGAGACATTTGTAATCAGATCCTGACCACTGAGTATGGTGGGGTAGAGCCAGTGCGCAAGTACGTAGGCAAGAAGACCCGCAACAATCGTTGAGCCGTAGGCAATGCCTGCAGTAATACCCAACCATTTTCCGGCCCCTCGTCCCAGACCAGCAATCGACGGGGCGATAAGCGCGAAGATGAGGACCGGAATAAAGAAATTGAGGAAGTTACTAAAGAGTCCATTGAAGGTGGCGAATACGCGGCCAAACCATTCTGGCGCGAATTGGCTCACCACCACGCCAAGGATGATGGCGACGATGATGCGGAACAACAGAGATTCCGAGAGTTTCTTGAAATTCATGTACTTACAATCAAATCGGGTGTTTCGCCCCTTGGTAAAAGTTCCAGAGTGAAACAGCGCGGTACAGAGGCAACGGCCGCTTCAATATCTATCGATCGACCTTAAAGGCATACTACCCGACCGGAGGCATAGTCAGAACACTCACCCCAGCGACGATTTTCAAATTGGCGCTACAAGGTTAAACTAAGTACATGATCGCTGTGGGAATCATCTTTTTAATCCTCGCCGTCTTTCTTATCGTCGTGGGAGCCTTGGCCTCAACCAAGCGCCTACCTGGAAACAGCTATATCGGCTTGCGCCTACAGGAAATTCGCAAGTCTCGTGAAGCATGGGACAATGCCCATCGCGTCGCCGGCCCATTCTGGATACTCAGCGGCGTCTGCCTAGTTTTTGGCGGCATCGTCGCGCTCCGCGCTGAGGGCTGGATGTGGCTCATCCCGGTTCTTACTTTTGTGGCCGCTGTTCTAGCCCTCTCCATCGGTTCTAACCTCGGCTCACGTGCCGCGTTCCTCTACGAACAAGCACACGCGGATGAGGAGGGTTGCGGAGAATCCTGTAATTGTGGTTCCGACGGTTGCGGTGGGGAAGAGGTCACCGCAGCATCCGCTCCCCAAGTTGATGTAGACGCGCTCCGTCACGCCGCTCGCGAATCCGACAGGTAGGCACGCACTGCTGCGCAACCAACCCCTTCTGGAGAAAGATTCATCTTCCGTCCAGAAGGGGAATTTTTGTAGCTATCCCATGTGCATAGGAAGCATCCGCAAGCACTTAGGTTTAGTAACCGTGACGGTATTAAGGAGGGCCGGGCGTTGTGCGTTTTTAGTAACTGTCGAATTTCTCAATCTTCCGTTTTCTTGATTGCCCCCATACTTGCACAAACAAATAGTTGATTTATCTTTGCTATCCTGTTTCTGCGAGAGAGGATAGAGGTTACGTAAAGGTGCCATGGAAGCCTGGCAGGCCAAAGCGCAACCAGCCCCCTGAAGGGCAGAATATAGTGCATGAAGAAAAGTACCGCCCTGGCGGCCATCGCCGCTTCAACTTTTGTGATCGGCGCTTACGCTGAGCAAGACCACAAGGTAACGACGGCCGTAGCAGAAGCACACGAACAGCAATCTGCACAGAGCATCGTTGATGATTTAGGAATTGAGTCCGGCACCTATGAACTTATCGCTACCTGCGATGGCTCTCCGGATACGTGGGAGGGTCTCCTAGCTGACTAAGTTCAGAGTTTCACGTGAAACTATAATGTCAACCGGACAAACGAGTATGACACATTACGCGAGACCAACGGGCTAGAGTAGAGACATGATTAAGTGCTCCCGTCGAATGTTCTTGCTTGGAACCGCCACCACATTTGCAGGCGCCTACGCCGCGGCCTGTGGCTCCTCTCCGTCCGCAGAAATTGCGGCGACCGAGATTCCGATTGGCTCCGCGAAGATTGTTGATGGCGTGATCTTCACCCAGCCCAAGGAAGGCGAGTTTAAGGCCTACTCCCAAACCTGTCCCCACCAGCACAATCCAATCACCGAGATCGATGGTATGACGGCCACCTGCACGGCGCACAACACCTCCTACAATCTCAGCGATGGAAGCGTAATCTCCGGCCCGGGGCGCGACCCATTGGAAGAATACGAAGTTAAACAAGACGGCTCTAACGTCACCACGGCCTAAAGAGCATTTCCCGTGTGGTTTCACGTGAAACTACACGGGTTGTGTTTTCTCGGCTCGAGTATCTGCAGCATGTGAATACGAACCGGGTTTAAACTCTTAGCATGCTGCAGCGTTTGAAAAAGCCCGACCCGCTTATTGTCCTCATTATCCTGGCGGTCATCATTGCGATAATCGCACCAGCCCGCGGGAACTTTGCCGACATTGTCGGCCAATTAACAAACGTGGCCATCGCGCTACTCTTCTTCTTGTATGGCGCGAGGCTTTCCACTCAAGAAGCCCTCAACGGGCTCAAGCACTGGCGGCTACACCTCACAATTCTCGCTTTCACCTTTGTGGTTTACCCGCTTATAGGCATAGCTCTGCGGCCGCTCACCGCTGTCATATCGCACGACATGTACCTGGGCATCTTATTCCTCACGCTGGTTCCATCCACGGTGCAGTCGTCGGTTGCCTTCACCTCAATCGCGAAGGGAAACGTGGCGGGCGCGATCGTATCGGCTTCTGCCTCAAACTTAGTGGGAGTGATCATCACTCCATTGCTCGTCATGTTCCTCATGGGAACTGGGGGAGGAGTTCACATCGATACGTCAGTATTCGGCGAAATCGCCCTTCTGCTGTTAGCGCCATTTGTTCTGGGTCAGCTTACTCGTCGCTGGGTAGGCAAGGTTGCACAAAGCAAGGCCACCAAGGTCGTGGACCGCGGCTCAATCGCGATGGTGGTGTATTCCGCTTTTTCTAAGGGTGTGGTGGACGGAATTTGGTCCTCTATTTCTCTGTGGGACCTGGCGTTCCTGGTCGTCTTCGCCGCAATCTTCGTTGCCTTCATGCTGTGGCTCACCAGAAAGGCGAGCCAAAAGATGGGATTCAACCGCGCCGATACCATCGCAATCGAGTTTTGCGGATCGAAAAAGTCATTGGCCACGGGACTACCCATGGCCTCGGTCATCTTTGCTTCTGGTGGTGCGTCTCTTGGTCTACTGATCCTCCCGTTGATGATTTACCACCAGGTTCAGTTGATGATGTGTTCGTGGCTAGCGGCCCGTTACGCGCAGCACCCCGGCACGTAACTACACTTAAGTGCCATGACGAATTACCTTTACGTACGAACCGAACTGAATGTGCCCGGCGTCGGCTCAGCAATTCACATGGCGGAAATGGAAGAGCGCGACGCAAGCAGCTGCCGCATGGTGCGCATGATTGCGCTTGATCCCTCGGATGCCATCGTCGGGGTAGCAACACCTACCAGTTCCACGGGAAACGTGGATCAGCCGCAAGAGGTTGTCCCTCACCCGGACACCTACGACGATTTTCCGGACATCAGCGCGCAGTACGTGGACCAGTCTCGGTTCGACGCCCTGTGGTCCGAAGCCACCGCCAAGTTCGGCCTATAAGAATCGCAAGGGCTAAAAGACTACGTTGACGAGGAGCATATAGAAGGCGGTTCCTCCGAAGATGGACAGCGCTGAGTGCCGCTTCCACAGGTGAAGCAGGAAGGTGACCACCACGCCAAGGAGAGCCGCCCAGATGCCACCGGGGGCACTAGACTGCCCGTGGACGGTATACACCACCAAGATGGTCATCACTCCGACAAGCATCATCATGCCGAGCAAGGAAAAGAACTGACTATCCTTCATCCATTTCACAAAGGAGAAAGGAAGTTGGCGTAGTACAACGGTAATGAGGCCGACGGGAACCAGGACGGCCGCAATAGAAGCAAGGGTAACTCCAGCGGGCATTAGTACTCCTCCCGGAGTCGCTTAAAGTCGCCTCGCCTACGCAAGCTGAAAGCGGCATCGACGCGTGGAGATAGATACCGAATAATCAGCAGGATGAAGTAGGCGCTCAGGGCGACCATGAGGAGTTGACCAGGGGCGAAGGCGGCCGCGAGGACTCCCACCATCGCCGCGCTTAGAGGTAAAGAGAAGTCCTGATTATTGCGGAAGGAATCCATCGCCAGCACGACGAACAGCGCCACTAGGGCGAATTCCATACCCTGCACGGTAGAGGGAATCACCTGGCCGGCGAGAGCACCGACAATGCCACCGCCTACCCACAGAGCCTGACAAAGAATCTGAATGGTGAGGATCCGAGCCCCGGTCGGGCGATCATGGATGGGGAGGGAGGAGACGATGGCATAGGTTTCGTCGGTAAGCGCATAGGTGGAATAAGCCCTGCCTAGGCGCGAGTGAATGCGGTGGCGAGGAAAGGTGAGACCATAGAAAATATGGCGGAAGTTCACCATGAAACCGGTAACCAGGGAAGCCAAGGGTGTGGCGCCGCCGGTGACCATGGAAATGGCCAGGAACTCCATAGAGCCGGCGTAGATGACGATGGAAAAAATCGGCGTCCACCACCAACTGAAGCCGGATTGGACCATGAGCAGGCCGAAGGCAAGGCCGAGGGGAATAAGGCCGATGGCGGCGGCCCAGGTATCCCGCAAACCTTGCGCAATATCCTCACGCATGCGGGCTAGTTTAGCCCACTGCCTGCAGCGCGATAGGAATTAATTGTCTTCCACGTTGACGGGGTAGGTGGAGTACAGCGGCAACGGCATGGGCTGGCGCTTCATCACATCGGACCAGAGGTCAGCCGGGCCCGGCGTAATAACGTCTTGGGCCAGGGCAGGGGAGACGAACCATTCGCCGGCCTCGATTTCCTCCTCCAGCTGGCCCGGGCCCCACTCGGCATAGCCGGCAAACATGCGCATGCCCGAGACCAAGGGCTCAATCTCTTCTGGGTCGGCACGTAGATCCACATGCGCGAGGCGCGGGGCGAGGCGGGTGAGTCGGTCATGCTTGTCCGGATCGACGCCCTGGTTGGTCTGCGCGAGCCCGACGACGGATTGCTGATTGAGCGGGCCGCCGATGTACAACGCCTGCGGCTTGGCCACAACGGGAAGCCATTCCGGCAGCACATTGAAAATCGCCACCTCGGAGCGCTTGGTCAGATCCACGCCGAAGGTCATCATGTCATTGTGTTCAATGACGAGGATGACGGAACGGGCGAATTCCGGCGAAAGCATACCCGGAGCGGCGATAAGCAGCTGGCCGGGGGCGGGGTCATTGCGCTCGAGGGCGTTGAATAATCTATCGGCAAACATCACTGTTTAGAATCCCACCACTCGCGCAACTTCGCAATCGCTTCCTCGCGCTCGAGGGGGCCATGCTCGAGGCGCAACTCCTTGAGATAGGACCACGCCTGGCCCACCTCAGGGCCGGGCTGGAGCCCTAAGATCTCCATGATCTCGTTGCCGTCGAGGTCTGGACGCACGCGCGCCAGGTCCTCCTTGCGGCCGATCTCTTCGATGCGCTCTTCCAGTTGGTCGTAGGTGCGCTGGAGGCGACGGGCCTTCTTGGCATTGCGGGTGGTGCAATCGGCGCGCACCAGCTTGTGCAGGCGGGGGAGAAGATCGCCGGCGTCGGTGACATAGCGGCGCACGGCGGAATCGGTCCATTGATTTTCCCCAAACCCGTGGAAGCGCATGTGAAGGTACACCAACTGGCCGATGGCCTCCGTGGTGGCCTTCGGGTACTTCAACTTGCGCAGGCGCTTGCGGGCGAGCTTGGCGCCCACCACCTCGTGGTGGTGGAAGGAGACCTTGCCATCGGTGTTATCAAAGGTATCCGGCTTGCCAATATCGTGCAGCAGCGCCGCCCAGCGCAGGACAAGATCAGGACCATCTTCCTCTTGATCCATGGCCTGGCTTAGCACCTTGAGCGAGTGGGCATAGACGTCCTTGTGCTGCGCGTGTTCGTCCGCGGTCATGCGGAGCGCGGGGATCTCCGGGAAGATATAGTCCGCGATTCCCGTAGATACCAGTAGATCAATGCCATCCCACGGGGCCGTGCCGCAGATGAGCTTATCCAGCTCCACCTGCACGCGCTCGACGGTGATGCGCTGGATCTCGCCAGCCATATCCCGCATGGCCTCCACGACGCGATCGGCCACGCGAAATTCTAGCTGGGAGGCAAAACGAGCCGCACGCAGCATGCGGAGCGGATCATCGTGGAAGGAGATCTCCGGCTTATCCGGGGTATCGAGCACCCGGTCAGCTATGTCTTGGAGGCCGTGGAGGGGATCGTGGAACTTAAAGGAGGCGTCGGCAAGCAGCTCAATGGCCATCGCATTGGCCTTGAAGTCGCGCCGGACAAGGTCGCCTTCCAAGGTGTCGCCGTAAACCACCTCCGGATTGCGGGACTGGCCGTCATAAGAATCGGAGCGGAAGGTAGTGATCTCAATCTGCTGGCCCTTGTAGGCCGCGGAGACGGTACCGAAGTCTATGCCGGTATCCCACACGGTTTCGGCCCACTCATCGAGGATCTCCTTGACCACCTCGGGGCGGGCCGGGGTAGTAAAGTCCAGGTCATTTCCCAAGCGGCCCAAAAGCGCATCGCGCACAGAGCCGCCCACGAGGTAGAGCGAGTAGCCCCGCGCGGCAAATTCCTCCACCAGTCCGCCCAGCAGGCTGCTGAGGGAGGAGACGGTGGATTCCGCGCGGGCAAGTACGCCGATTAGCTGAGTGTCCTGAAAATTCACGGGTGAGAGTCTACTACGATTGGCAGGGATGACTAACCAAGAACAGGGCCCCTCCAAGGGAGGCGGCCGCAACCGCAACCGGTCCCGGCGCAGGCGGCGCCGCCGGCCGGATAATCGCGCGCGCCGCACCACCCAGCAGCGCAAGCCCTACCGCGGTGGCAATGGCCAATCCACGGCCATGGAAACCCGCGATGAAACCTCCGCGGGCGGCCTCGTTGTCTCCGGCTTGGCGGAGTGCGTCGACGCTAATGGCAACGTCGACCTTTCCCGGCTTTATGTGGCACTCATCGGCCGCCTCGACCGCCGCGGGCGCCTGCTATGGTCCATGCCCAAGGGCCACGTGGAAAATGGCGAGGCCAAGGAGGTCACCGCTGAACGCGAGGTATGGGAAGAAACCGGCATTTCTGGTGAGGTTTTTGCGGACCTCGGCATGATTGATTACTGGTTCGTCTCTGATGGGGTACGCATCCATAAGACCGTGCACCACCACCTGCTGCGTTTTGTAGACGGCATTATGAACGATGAGGATCCAGAGGTCACCGAGGTCTCGTGGATCCCCGTCTCCGAACTCATCGAGCACTTGGCCTACGCCGATGAGCGCAAGCTGGCGCGCATCGCGCACGATCTCCTTCCCGATCTCGCACGAAAGGAAGCCGCGGCGGGGAAAGTGACGCCACGGTAATGCGCCAACGCCTGAAGTCTTGGGCCGCCGTGGGCGGCTGCATGGCGGTAGCGGGGTGGGGACTGTGCCTGCCGCTACCAGAAGCCGCCGCGAAGATGGACTCGGCCGCCGAAAAGCAGCAGGATATCCAGGCATGGTTGGGCGCGCGCGGGCCGGAGCGGGCCAACCTTGATCTCCTTGCGGCCGAGCCCTTTTCCGTGGGCAAAGACCTCAAACTGACCTTCCGGCTGCACAATCCTACCGATGAAACCATGGAGGATCTCCAGCTCACGAGCCGCCGCGGCGATGCTGTGCAGGACACCGCGCAGGCCCGCACGCAGTTGGCCACCGGCGAATTCCCGTATTACGGTCCCAGCACTACCACCGCACCCCTGCAACCGGGCGAATCCCGGGAGGTCACCTTCCAGGTTCCCACCTCCCTGCACGGCGAGCAGACCCTGGCCATCGAAGAGCCCGGCTCCTATCCGCTGCTGTTTACCCTCACCGGCACCGTAGGCGGCGAGGCGGTTAGCTTTGCGGAGGAACGCCTTGTTGGCCAGATAAAGGGGAAGGAGCAGGCGCTTGGCGATGCCCCCTCGGATCCCACACCCCACGATCTCACCGTGATCTATCCCATCAGCGCCGATATTGACTCGGTACCAGGCGGCGCTGGGGGAGAGGACCTTATCCTCTCCTCTGATGAGCTGGCCGATGAGCTGGCGGAGGGCGGCCGGCTCGATCGATTGGTCAGCACGTATGCCAGCCACGATCTGCGCGGGGCAGGCTGCGTAGCCATCGATCCCGCCCTCTTGGATACGGTCAACCGCATGGCGGAGGGCTATAAGGTAGGTTCGGCCCGCCCACCTCAAGCCGAGCGCCCTAAGCGCCTGCGCGATTCGTGGTTCACTAACGAGGACGATGTGCACCTCGAACCCGGCACTGGGAAAGAGGATGCCGCCCGCTGGCTCAAGCGCCTGCGCGAGCTCGATTGCTTTATGTCCATGCCGTGGGCGAATGCCAATGCTTCCTCCGTGGCCAAGGCGAATAATCCCTTCCTTACCTACGAGGGACTGCAACGCGGCAATCACACCATCGAGCGAATCCTTGGTGCCAAGCCGGCCACCACCGTGCTCGCGGTCGGGTCCGGCTATGTGGATCAGCAGCTGCCCCTGCCCGCATTGGTGGCGGATAATACTTCGTGGCCTGGCCGCGCCGTGACTTTCGACGCCTCCTTGGGCGCCCTCCTCGCCCAAACCGGCTCCAAACCACAGACGGTGGGCTATTCCAACCCGGAGCTGCGCTACGATTACTCGCTCGATTCCGATCTTTCTCGTGCCATCACCGGCGGCGCCGCACTGAGCTTGGCCGCCAGCGATGACACCGTGGCGCGCTTGCCCAATTACTTGGATCCCAGCGCAGCCGAGTACGCACTCGACTCTGCCGAGGCACTCATCGCTTCCGGTAAGTCCCATCCGCGCACCGTCGGTAGCCTAAAGCAGAAGACCGCGGAGCCCGGTTCACTGCCCGGCAGCCCCTTTAGCGATCCCGCCGCCTTTGCCGAATCCGATATCGTCCGCGTGGAGCAGCAGGCCCGCTATACCGATGAGCTGATGAATATCATGGTCGATGATCCAGATATCGCGCTCACTCGCTATGAATTTGTCTTGCCTTTGCGCAGGGATCTGCTAGCCGCCCTCTCGCTGACCAACCGCGATAGCTTGAGCGCCAATGCGGAGGCGCAGCGCCGGTTCACTCACACGATGGATGTGCATTCCGATACGCTGCGGGACCTGCGTTCTTCTGTGGCACTTATCCCACCGGGCAATGTCTACACCCGCGTATCCGAGTCATCGCCGCTGCTCATCGTGGCAGAAAATGGCCTGCCACTACCGGTGGAGGCCAAGCTGCAATACGATGCCCCCGACGGCGCGCGCCTCAACACGCCCAAGAGCGTCCGTATTCCGGCCAAGGGCTCTATTACTGTATCCATGACCGCCGATATGCCTAAGGACGCCGATCGCACGGACATTGGCCTATGGCTTGCTACCCCAGAAAAGCAAACCATCTCCGAGCCCATCAATATCGCTGTGCAAACGCGTGCCGGTATCGTAGGCGTGTATGGCGTCGGCATAGCCGGCGCCCTTGCGCTGGTCTTAGCCACGCTCTTCCGGCTAGGCCGCCATCGGCGCAAAAAATCACAAAGGCTTAAAAAGTAAGTTGAAGTTGTATCCTCTATGACTGATAAGACTGGCCGCGAGGCCGAACACGTGGAGAAGTCACCTGCGGGTGTAGTTGACCCGAAGGATGCCGCCGCGCCGGCAGAGCACCCCGCCCCGGCGGGTGCCCGCGGCCGCATCGTCCAGGCCTCTCCTCCCGCTCCGGTACCAGAAAAGCGCCCCACCCCAGCGGTGAAGGACACCACCGTTCCTCCTGAGGAGGATAAGTCCGCGCTCACTGGACGCAACGCGGACAATGAATCATCCAATCAGGATGTCATCCGCGCAACAGGCACGATGGCCATCGCGACGCTGCTGTCCCGCATCACTGGCTTCTTGCGCCAGATGCTCATCGGCGCCACGCTCGGCGCCACGGTGGGAACTGCGTTTAGTAGCGCCAACCAGATCCCCAACCTCGTCACCGAGATCGTTTTGGGTGCGGTGTTGACCTCTCTGGTCGTCCCCGTCCTCGTGCGCGCCGAAAAGGAAGACACGGACCGCGGCGAGACCTTTGTCCGGCGGCTATTTACCCTGGCCTTTTCCATCCTGGGCATAGTCACCATCGCCTCCGTGGTGCTAGCGCCCTTCTTAACCAGGATGATGCTGCCGGAGGATTCCAAGGCCAATGCCGTGCAGGCAACTTCCTTGGCCTTCTTGCTGCTGCCGCAGATTCTTTTCTACGGCCTCTTCGCCCTTTTCCAGGCCGTCCTCAATACCAAGAATATCTTTGGTCCGGGCGCCTGGGCGCCGGTGATCAATAACTTCATCTCCATTGGTGTGCTGCTGGCTTATCGCTTCCTGCCAGGCGAGCTCGACCCGCATGATCCCACGCCAGTGGCCGACCCACACGTCATGCTCTTGGGCTTGGGCACCACCACAGCGGTCATGGTGCAGTGCCTCATCCTATTGCCGTATCTCAAGAAGGCCGGAATTAATCTGCGCCCTAAGTGGGGCTTGGATGCCCGCATCAAGCAATTCGGCGGCATGGCTTTGGCCATTATTACTTATGTGGCCATCTCCCAGCTGGGCTACGTGGTCACCTCTCGCGTGGCCGCCTATGCGGATGCCGGCGCCCCGCTGGTCTATCAGAATGCCTGGCTCATGCTGCAGGTGCCTTATGGCGTTATCGGCGTGACGCTCCTGACGGCGATTATGCCGCGCCTGTCCCGCAACGCCGCCGACGGCGATGTAGATGCCGTGGTCCGCGATCTCACCTTGGGCTCCAAGCTGACCTTCATCGCGCTTATCCCCATCGTCATCTTCATGACCGGCTTCGGCGTTCCTATCGCCCGCGCCCTCTTCCAGTACGGTGCCTACGGCGCCGAAAGCGCCGAGCAGCTCGGCCTGACCATCAGCTTCTCCGCCTTCACGCTCATCCCGTATGCCTTGGTGCTGCTGCACCTGCGCGTATTCTATGCCCGCGAGGAAGCCTGGACGCCTACCTTCATCATCGCCGGCATCACGCTGACCAAGATCGTCCTCACGCTCTTGGCACCATTGATGACGTCCAACCCGGACCGCGTGGTGATTCTGCTTGGTACGGCCAATGGCTTTGGCTTCGTCTCCGGTGCGGTCATTGGCGGCTTCCTGCTCAAGCGCAAGCTCGGTAGCCTCGGCGGCAAGGCCGTCACCCAAACCGTGCTGTGGGCTTCCGGTGCCGGCCTAGTGGGCTTGGTCGTCTCCTGGGCGCTGTATTGGGGCGTGAATTGGCTCCTCCCGGAGAATCTGCCGTCCATCGTCTCGCTGATCAAGGTCGCGGTGCTTGGCATCATCTTCCTCATCGCCACCGGCCTGGTGCTGTCCAAGTCCTCCTTGCCGGAGGTCCAGAACCTGGCCCGTGCCCTACAGCGCATCCCGGGCATGTCCCGCTTCATCAAGGTCGATTCTTCCAAGGCCATCGAGCTGGAGGAGCCCGACGTACCGGAAATTCAACCGGTATTCTCCCAGGACGCCTTCAACGCCACCCTGGTACCGCCGCCGATGTCCGCTGGCATCGTCCGCGGACCACGCCTCGTGCCGGGTGCCCCGGTATCGGATGGTCGCTTCCGCCTGCTCCAAGATCACGGTGCGGTCACTGGTGCGCAGTTCTGGCAGGCACGCGAACAGTCCACCGGTCGCCTGGTCGCCTTGACGTTCGTCGATACCAATAGCCTGGCGCCAATTGCGCCGGCGACGCCGGGAGTTGCAGCCCGTCGCTCCGCAGAGATTTCGCGCAATACCCGCCGCCTTGCCGAGCTGGAGCTCGATACCGTGGCGGATAATATCCAAGTTCTGTCTTATCGCACTGGCTGCCTGGTAGTGGCGGATTGGTTTGAGGGCACCTCCCTTAAGCAGGTGGCTGAGGCCGATAACCTCGATCCCCATTCCGTGGCTCGTGCTACTGCACCGCTATTTGCTGACGCCGCCGCTGCCCACGATGCCGGCCTCATCCTCGGCGTGGAACACCGCGATCGTTTCCGCGTTTCTACCGATGGCGTGGTCAAGGTTGCCTTCCCCGCCGTGCTGGATGGCACCTCCGCCGCTACCGACCGCGAGGCTCTAAGCTCCGCCCTCGAGCTGCTCGTAGAGTCCACGGAGCCTTCGCCGAAGAAGCTGCGCGATATTTCTGAGGACGCCAACCTTCCCGCGGACGAGGCCGCCCAGCGCGTCGAAGATGCGCACTACGGACTCGATAGTGCTGATGAGGACAGCCGCGAGGAAAAGATGGAGGAGCTGCAAGAGGCACAGGCGCTAACCTTGGCCGGCATCGCCCAGCGCCTGCGCGACTTCGCACCGGATGAACCAGAAGAAGCACCTGAGGCCCTGCCGGTGAAGGCACAGGTAGAACCGGATCAAGAGGATGACCCGGCGCAAGAACCCGGCTTTGGCGGCCGCGGTTATTCCGGTTCCGGCGTCATCGTCATCGGCATCTTCGCCACCATCTTCGTCGTAGCAATGGCCGCGCTCACCACCTGGATCATGTCCTTGCTCAGCAATGTGGAGGCATCCAACCCGGTCAGCGAGACCATCCATGGCAGCACGGACATTCCGGATACCCCGCCGGTGCGTCTCCAGCCTTCCTCTGCGGTTACCGTCCCTGATAACAAGGACTATGCAGCGCTTATCGACGGCAAAACGGCCACCACCTGGTCCACCGAAGAGGAGGACACCGGCGTCCTCGTCACCTTGGATACGCCAACGCACCTTGCGGTCCTGCCGGTGGTGCAGTCCAACTCCACTGGGGCAAAGTACGCCGTCTATGGCGTAAATCAGGACAGCTTCAATCCGGAAAACCCACAAGCTGGCTCCCTGCACCAACTGGCCAGGGGCAAGTTCGAAAGCGTCAAGGAAGATATCGAGCTGGAGGAAACCACCGAGCAATTCGACGGCCTCCTCCTCATGATCACCGAGCTGCCCAAGTCCGATAAGGCAACCATCGCAGACATTGGTCTCGTCGGGCAGCCCTAGGCACAGCCCACACGGCTGAATCGAGGACACGACCCTCGATTCGGCCTTCTTTCTTAAGATTTTCCGCATTCACACCTCTTTGAACTGCACGTTCAAAAATCATTTACTTCACGTGTTGGCTATTTAGAAGTGGTACGTACACGGTGGGGCGTAACGCACACAACAGCCTTAGGAGTATTCATGGTGCTGTTGCAAAGTTGGGGCAGTAGAAAGACCGGCGTGAAATAATCAGAGCCATGGGCATCTTCTCCGGTCGGCATTTCCCCCGTGACATCATCCTGTGGGCGGTGCGGTGGTACTGCCGCTACGGCGTGAGCTACCGCGACCTCGAAGAAATGATGACCGAGCGGGGTGTGCCAGTCGATCACACCACGATCTACCGCTGGGTGCAGAAATACGCCCCTGAGCTGGATAAGCACACTCGCTGGTACCGGCAGGTACCCGACTGGCAGGCCCGGTCCTGGCGGGTGGATGAGACCTATATCCGGGTCGGCGGCACGTGGTGCTATCTCTACCGGGCTATTACCGCCGGTGGGCAGACCTTAGACTTCTACCTCTCACCAAAACGGAATGTGGCTGCGGCCAAGCGTTTCCTGGCCAAGACGCTGCGATCGAATACGACAGCCGGGTCCCCGCGGGTCATCAACACCGACAAGGCACCAGCTCTGGCCAAGGCAATATCCGAGCTGAAGGCGGAGGGAATCTGCCCTCAGACGGTGGAGCACCGGCAGGTGAAATACCTGAACAACGTTCTCGAGGGAGATCATGGCCGACTTAAAAGAATCCTGGGACCGAAGGGGGCGTTCAAAAACCGAATTTCCGCCTACCGGACGTTGAAAGGGATGGAAGCGATGCATTCATTACGGAAAGGTCAGGGCACGATGTTTGCTTATGGGCACCCCAATCCGGACGCGGTGATCGTCAACCGGGTCTTCGAGACGGCCTGAGAACGCCGGCACGCAGCGGCCATCAGGAAATGAGAAACTGGGTCGTCTCGGCTCTCCGCCCAACTTTGCAACAGCACCCAACGTAACGACCCTTGGACAGACGCCTTCAGGTGAGTGGAGTTTCCAAAGCAATCGTTACACTTGTAATTATGGAGTTTGCCTCTATTAAGGTGTGGTGCGTTGGAAGCTGATGTGTGGGCTCGGGGGTTAACCGAGGCCGAGACGGTCGATGACGTCCGCTTGAATCTTGCGAGAATTGGTGTTTTTTCAAAAACAGAACTCGTCAACATACCATTACTCAGTTTGACTACGCTCACTGAGCGCTATATTTCTGTTTCAGCTAAAGAGCAAGAGCAGACTGATGATATTTATCAGAATTTGCTCGTGAAGCAGACCGACGAGTTTGGCGAAGCGATAAAAAGATTGAGCGCGGATCCTTATTCTTTCGTGTTTTCAGTGCTCAACCAGCCCGACAGAGTTACGGGTGAGTTTGCGGCGGCGCTGCAGTTGAGGTCAACGAAACGTATTGGAAAGATGACTGCGCAGATTTGGGCCGGTATGTTTTGCCAAGCCGGGATAGAACACCTTCTCCATACTGGGAAAACTGGAAAGCGCATCCTCTCGCCGCAGTCTTTGGGAGTTCCCCTAGGACTACTTACTTGCCTGTCCATAAGCACCGATGACCGTCTGGCTGTTCATCAACTACGTAGGTTGATTCTGAAATCTGAAGTGTCCCGGGTTTTGTTCTGTTTGAGTACACCCAAGCGCCACAATCTGCACCGTTCGCCATGGATTGCCCCAGCCTTTTGCTGTAGTTTCTACTGCTTCTACAGAAAGCAAACACGCTTTGAGCTCGTTCGAGTTACTGGAGCTTGAACCCTACGACGTCTACTTCGTCATCGGCAGCTAATCCGGGATAGTGAGTATCTAGCGCTTCCTGAAGCTCGGAAAGAGAGCCAAAACCGTCATTTCTAGCTTGCTTTTCCGACAATTCACTTCGCTGGGTAGAGACAACGGACGTAACCTGTGCCGGAATAGTGACGACCTCTCCGGATTCTTTCTCGAAGACAATTTGGGCACTGCCTTCATGGAAAGGATCATCTACCCGGATGGTTTGTTGCTTTTCTCCGCTACGAATTGATTCCTCGTAGCCTTCCCACATGTAGATGCGCTGCTCTTGTTCCATATTTCGCCAGTTGAATGCGAATGGCAAGAGTTCTTCCACGGAAGGTGCTTCAAGTCCATTGCTTCCGCGCACGATGCACCGGATGGACGGATCAACATCAAAAAGCACCTGGCGGCATTTACCGCAGGGAGGAATAACTTGACCAGTAGGTCCGTATACGGCGACTACTGCTTGGATTGGGTCCTCTGGATAACTAGCAGCATGGTTAGCTAAAGCCGAGACTTCCCCGCAAGGACCACCGAGGAAGTGGTGCGCGTTCAAACCGAGAACGTGTTTTCCTGATTTGGTAAGGAGCGCTGCGGCTACAGTGTGGTCTTCTCCGTCTTGAAAACGCTGTGCATGGGTGGTTGCTTTGGCCAGTAAATTTCGAAGTTCGTTGGTAATCACTCTTTAAGGGTAATAAATGCTAACGCGCTTGATCTATGCGAAGACAGAGATCGGGAACACCCCCCGGATCATTTTCAGACAGGGACGAAAATAAGCCATACCGAAGCCAGCGACTAGTTCCACTGCCACAAGGCAGAAGGAACGCAGATAAACATAGCCTGCCCCAGCATGGGGCTAGGAGTACGAATCCTGGGCTCCTTCAAGCGGAACTGCCAACAACGTAATGGGATTAGGCTGGGATCTGGCGCGGGTCAGGAGGCGCAGCAGGAGAGTTTGGAGACGTCGGTGGTGAAGGACTGTGCGGCGATTTTGATCCCTTCGGCCATGGTCAGGTATGGGCACCAGAGGTTCGCGACCTGGTCAACGGTCATGCCGGCCTCGAGGATGTAGACTCCGGCGGCGGCCAGGTCACCGGCCTCCTTGCCGACGGCGGTGATCCCCACAATCCGTCCGGTGTCGGCGTCGGCGACGATTTTGATGAAGCCGCGGGTGTCCCGGTTCACCAGTGCCCGGGGAACGTATTCCAGGGGCAGGACCCGGCATTCACACCGGATGCCCGCCTCGTTGGCTTCCTTGTCGGTCATGCCGACCGCGGCCAGTGACGGGCTGGTGAACGTCACGCGGGGCAGGTGCCGGTAGTCGACCTCGCGCCCGGCGTTGTTGAAGGCGTTCTCCACCATCAGGGTTCCGTGGGCGGACGCGACGTAGACGAATTCTCGGTGCCCGGTCACATCCCCTGCGGCCCAGATCCTGGGGTTGGAGCTGGCGAGTGTGCTCTCGACCAGGATCTGGCCGGTGTCGCCGGTCTTGACGCCGACGGCGTCCAGGTTCAGTCCGTCGGTGACGGCGCGTCGGCCGGTGGCTACCAGCAGCTTTGCGGCGCGGAATTCCTCCTGGCCCCCGGCGACCGTGGCGGTGACAAGGACCTCTGCGCCGGCGGGATCTGTGCGGACCGAAGTTACGGCTGCGCGGCGGACCACGCGGATGCCCTCGTCGGCAAAGACGCCCATCAGCGCACGGGAGGCTTCCGGTTCCTCGTGCGAGGCAAGCCTGGAGCGGACCAGCAAGGTCACTTTGGATCCGAGGCGGGCAAAAAGCTGCGCCTGCTCCAGGGCCACGTACCCGCCGCCGAAGACGATCAGGGACTCGGGCACCTCGTTCAGTTCCATGGCGGTGGTCGAGGTCAGGTAGTTGACTTCATCCAGTCCCGGCACCGGGGGTGCCCACGGGGTCGAACCGGTCGCGACCAGATAATGGGCGGCGGTCAGGGAGTCGCGGGTGCCGTCGGGTCCGGTGATTTCCAGGACCGGTTCCTCCGGGGTGCCGGCGAACACCGCGGTGCCCTGGCGCAGGTCCCATCCGTAGTCGGCGGCCAGATCCACGTATTTATCCGAGCGCATTCCCTCGACCAGGGAGCGTTTCCCGTCTATCAGTACACCCATGTCCACCGGGGCGGCGGAAGTGCTGATCCCGGGGAACCTTCCGGTCGCATCCACAGCGACATGCCGGGCTTCGGCGGCGGCCAGCAGGGCTTTGGAGGGAACGCACCCGGTGTTCACACAGGTCCCGCCCACCGTGGAGCGTTCGATCATCACGACCCGATTGCCCAGCTTGGTGGCCCGGATGGCGGCGGCGAAGGCGCCGCCTCCGGAACCGATCACGGCTAAATCAAAATCTGGTGCTGCCTCAGGCATTAGTCCTCCTTGGAGTCTCGAATGAACACCCCGGGGGCGTTCCTTTTTGCATGCTGTCCCCAGTCTGCACCTTCCCCTGCACGGGAAGGTCAAGAACGGGAGCGAAGAGATCGGTGTTGCTACGGAAGTGTTGTGTCAAGAAATTCCTTCAGGGCATCGGCCTTCATGGGCCGGGAATCGGCCCGGCCCAGGATGTCACCGTCAGGTGCGATGACGACGGTACTGTCCAGGGATGTGACCGCGTACTTTTGGGTGAGTTCCCCGGTCCGGTCGACAACGAAGGGGTATCCGGGTGTGCCGGCCATTTCGCGGAACTGGTCCACTTGGGTTTTTGTGGTCTCCGGCGTCACGTCCACGGCGACGAAGTCTGCCTTATCGGCATATTCCTGTTCCAGTTCCTTCATCGCTTCTGCCTGCGGAACGCAGGTATAGCACCCGCTCGCCATGAAATACAGCACTGTCGGGCGGGTGGAAGGGACGGTGAGGGCCTTGCCGTCCACAGATGTGATCTCGATCCTGTCCACGTTGTTTGCGCCCGCTGGCCCGGCGGCGGGAGCGGTTTCGCTCCCGCGGTTCAACGCAGTGAGGGCCAGGACCAGGATGAGGGCCGCGGCCGCTACGACGGCAGTAATGGTGAAGATCCGCCGGTGGTTTCTGGTCGTTGTCATGGGTTTCCTTTCTGGTTGGTGCGCCCTGGCGCCGTGTCGGGAAGAAGATGTTCCGGGCCGCAGCACGCTTCGGTGCTGTCGCTGCTCTCAGCCCCATCCGTGATTGCGCTGTTGTCCTGTGCCTTGCTTTTACTGCGGCGCCGCAGGGCCAGGGCCGCGGCGGCGAGGACGGCGGCCACCGCGGTGAGGGTGATGATGGGCCAGTTGCCCGAGATGAAACCGGACAGCGCCACGCTGGCTTCGGTGACCGTCCCGCCCATGATCTCCCCGGCCTGCCCGCCGGACAGGGCCGGAACCCAGTAGAGCAACAGGTAGATCCCTGCGAGGATAAGCGCGGCTCCGCCGAGACGATTAACAAACGGCAGGATCCTTCGGACGTGGCGTGCCAGGACGTCCCGCGCTACCGCTGCACCGAGGGACAGAAGGACCAGCACCACCGAGGAGCCCAAGGCGTAGGCGGCGAAGACCGCCAGCAGCCCGGCCAGGCTCCCGGTGGACACAGCCTGGGCGACAACAGCCAGCAGCAGGGCCAGGCTGCAAGAGAGCGCAGCCACCGCATAGGCCACCCCGTAGCCAAAGACCGCCCTGAGGCCCGAACTGGTCCCGTCCGTCTTCAGAATCCGGGGCAGGTTCAACCTCGCCCCGGGCAGCTGCCATCCGAACACCATGCCAAGGCCGGCAACCACAATAACCGCTCCGATCAGCGCCGCCGCCCAGGGAAGCGCCGACGCCACCGACCGCAGGCCTACAGCGGCGAGCAGGCCGGCCGTAACAAAGACAGTGGCGAAACCGGCGCTGAGGGCAACCCCGGCCTGAAGACCTGCAAGCAACGGCCGCTTCCGTCCCGCACCGGGGCCTGAACCAATGAAATACGCCAGATAGGTTGGCAGCATCGCAAACCCGCATGGATTCACCGTGGCAAGCATTCCGGTCAGAAAGGCCAGACCCAAAACACCCGTCATCCCTGTGACCCCGCATCCTCAGAAGCACCGGCCCGGGACTGCCCGGACCGCTCCTGCTCCGACGATGAATGAGGTGTTGGAGTAGAACCCGCGGACAGGCTGGCCCCCGGGCGGGAACGGGCGCAACAATCCGTCCCCGGGCTGCCCCGACGCTGCGCCCGCAGGAGCAGGGCCCCCGCGGCAAGGGCTGCGGCGGCAAGGGCTGCGGCGGCAATGAACCAGAGGTTGCCGGCCATTGCGCCGGCCGCGGCGAAAACACCGGCTGCAGCCGTCAGAACGGGTACCCCGCAGCACACCAGCGCCACCATCACAACACCAAGGAAGGACAGCAGAGTGCCTGCCGCAAGCACCAGGCCAGAGCGCTTCCGGCCCTTCACTTTTATTGACATGATCATCCCTTCATATGTCCGGCTCGTGTCCGGAACCCCGACAGGGGACCCCAACACGAAACCGGACGGCCAGTAGTACGTCACACCCCATTATCAACCTTCCACTAAGGGGGAAGGTCAAGCTGACGACGGGACCTGTTGGCTTGCGGGTGCCGATGCGGAACGTTCCAGTACGATGGAAGGGTCATATGCGATTTTTTGGAACGAGATGAGGACCCGAAATGCGAATCGGTGAAGTTGCTGATGCTGCCGGTATAACAACCAAGACGATCAGGTTCTATGAGGACCGGGGCCTGCTCCCACCGGCTGAGCGCTCGGCCAACGGCTATCGTGACTACACCCACGACACCCTCAGCCGCCTCGAATTCATTCGCCGCAGCCAAATCGCCGGGCTGACCCTGGCGCAGATCCAGGACATTCTGCGGATCCGCGATAGCGGTTTGACGCCTTGCACCCACGTACGGGATGTCCTGGGGAAACAGTTGCAGGACCTGGACCGGAAAATCGCGGAGCTCACCGCGCTCCGGGTGACCGTGGCCGAACAATATGCAACCGCCGAGGTGGCCGACCCTCAGCGCTGCGATGCTGAACAAATCTGCAGTTACATCTGAGCCCGCCGCAGGCTAAGGGGCTTCACTGAGCCGGCTCCCGCCGCGGCCAGTACCGTCCGCAGTTACGCAGCACCCGGCTCCACGGCACGGAAGACCTCCGTGCCCGCGGCGTCCAGGATTACAGCGGTGCTTACCTGGTTTATCCGGTAGGCGGTGATGAGCCGCGTATCGGTATCAGAGGCAAAGGCCAGGGATGACGCCCCATTTCCGGCCAGGAATTCCCTGATTTCATCGGCCGTCTCGTAGGACGCGATGTCCACCGCGACATAGTTCACGGCAGCAGGAGAGCTTCGCTGGACCTTGGCAAGCACCCGGGCTCCCGGCTCGAGGGTCAAGCCCCATGGTGATGCCGTGGCCCGGCGAGTGAGCGAGGTCAGGCCGGTTGGCGGCGGCTTTCGGTGGGAATGATCTGGGGTAGGAACCGGACGTAGAGGATCATGCTCTGATTCTTATTCTCTCCGAGACAGATAACACTTGCAAAAGTTGATTACACCCCACTTTTACAATAAGGTACATGTTTGAATTTCGCGTATATTCGCCGACTTTAAAGACAACGTTCTTCTACGGTAGGGAGCCAAGCTTTGAGCAGGCCTGGGACAAAGCCGTGGTCTACATTTTGAATGATGCCCGTTGGAAAGACCAAAGCAATATCATTGATGCCATAGCTGCAACGGAGACAAAGTCAGAACATGCCACAAATGGGTGGATAGACGTCAGCCTTGGCCGGAATATGCAAAATGTTTACGAGCAACACGAAGTTGCGGTCATGATTGATAAAACTGCACGTGTCATGAACAATTTAGGACACTGAGTTAAGTCGGTTAGGGTACACCACGTTACGAGATAATCTTCCAACTCTTGCTCAAGCAGTCAGTCCGGTAGAAGTGATAACTCACGTCCCCTCTACCAACCGCAGTCCCGGACGCGACCGTGGGGCACTTGCTAGTGCCCTCAATTCTGCTCTCGGTCATATATCCGAAATCGTCTCACACCAGCGGCTTTAGAATCTTCAGGTGATAACACCGGCGCGTCCCACACAATAAGCCCAGATCGTTTTTCAGTGATAGATCCTGCTGCAGTCGCCGGTCGGCACGTGCTGCTAGTGGAGGACACTTGGGTCAGCGGAGCCAGTGCGCAATCAGAAGCGGTATCTCTGCACCGAGCAGGCGATCACCATGTCACTGTCATGTGTATCGCCAGGATGCTGAAAGCCAAGTGGGAAGACGGGACTTACTTGGCATCTCAATACGCCACCTTGCTGCCTCCACAGCAAGACACTACAGTTTTCAATCCTTAAACAAGGAGATCTGAACATACTTTTAGACGGCGCTGTTGCAAAGTTGGGCCAGGGCACGATGTTTACCTACGGGCACCCGAACCCAGACGCGGTGATCGTCAGCCGGATATTCGAGACAGCTTAAGCACCCCGGAGCAAGGACAACTAATGTCTTGAGGGTAGGCTTTTCGACCCTGGCCCAACTTTGCAACAGCACCGCGTAGGTAAAATAACGGGTTAAGTGACAATTTTCGATTATGTGACCTTGGATGACTGTGTCGTTTTGAGGAGTCGTCTGCACGGATTTCAGAAGTCCTCTGCACTATCGCCATCCACTCCGGAGAGGCCGCGGGCGTTCGTCCACTTCATCTGGAACGCGACTCGACAGAGCGCATTCAATCGGATGGTCTCTTTCTCCCTGCGAAGGATGGGGGCACTTTAGGGTGCCAGGGTGTTGACCAGATCGAGGAATTCCTCAGCGTAGGCAATTTGCTTGCGTAGCTTTTCGTAGCGGGTGCGCGTCTCCTCACGAATGTCGGCAAGGGTGGCCTTGGCATTACTCCGTGCCTGCTGTGCGGGATCACTGTCCTGCCCGCCATCTGAACTATGAAGAATCTCCGCAGCTTCCAGGAATTCTCGCATCTGATCCAGAGTAAACCCCAGCGGTTTCATCCGTCGCACCAGCAAAACACGACGTACATCAGCCTCACTATAAAGCCTGAACCCACCAGGGCTACGCCCCGATGGGGTAATCAGGCCGACGTTGTCATAATAACGCAAGGTGGGAATCGACAACCCAGTCTGGTCAACGACCTCGCCGATCTTGAAATTACTGTTTTGCATTGCCTGTTCTCCTTCACGGTGATGTTGCCCACGGGTTCCTGTGCCTGGGTTGGCGGTTGAGTAAAACTCCCGCTACCATGACCACCATCACCAAACCTAAAGTTACTAGAGGGTTGGATTCCTTTCGGGCGTTCGCCCAGTTACCTATCCCCTCAAAGATTGGACATCTATGACTGAAACTAGCACGGCGGCCCCCCGCCCCCTCCTGAGTCCAGACGGCGCTGATGCCCCTACCGGGATCATCGCATCCTTCCGTTACGCATTTTCTTCCCCCGCCCGTATCCGTATAGAGATTCTGGCCGGACTGGCGGTATCCCTGGCGCTGATCCCTGAGGCCATTGCCTTTTCCATCCTTGCCGGTGTTGACCCAGCCATGGGTCTGTTTTCCTCGGTAGTCATGGCCATTGCGATCGCCTTTACCGGTGGCCGCCCGGCAATGACCACCGGCGCCACCGGGGCTATTGCCCTAGTCATTGCTCCTGTGGCGCGTGGTTACGGGATGGATTATTTCATCGCCACCGTCTTGTTGGGCGGTGTCCTACAAATCGTGCTCGGAGCCCTCGGTGTGGCGAAACTTCAGCGTTTTATCCCCCGATCGGTGATGCTGGGTTTCGTCAATGCACTGGGCATTATGATTTTCACCGCCCAACTCGAACACCTCATTGATGTGCCTTGGATGGTCTACCCACTCGTCGGCTTGGGTGTGGTGATCATGATTTTCTTCCCCAAGCTCACCAGTGTGATCCCCGCCCCGCTGGTCACGATTATCGTGCTCACCGGTTTGGTCATTGCCGCCGGTTTGACTGTCCCGACGGTCTCGGACATGGGCAAGATGCCGGAGACCTTACCGTCCCTGTTTATTCCGAACGTGCCGTGGACGTTGGAGACCCTGCAGATCATCGCGCCTTATGCCCTGGCCATGGCCGTGGTCGGTCTCATGGAATCGTTGATGACCGCCAAGCTCGTCGATGACATCACCGACACTCATTCCGATAAAACTCGCGAATCCTGGGGACAGGGGGTGGCTAATATTGCCTCCGGTTTCTTCGGCGGCATGGGCGGCTGCGCGATGATCGGTCAAACCATGATCAACGTCCGCGAATCCGGGGCACGTACCCGCCTATCCACCCTGTTAGCCGGTGTGTTCCTGCTGGTCCTGGTCCTGGCACTGGGCGACATCGTTGGCATGATCCCGATGGCTGCGCTGGTGGCAATCATGATCATGGTCTCGGTCGGCACCATCGACTGGCACTCGGTGCATCCACGCACCCTTAAACTCATGCCGGTCTCTGAGACCATTGTTATGGCCGTGACGATTATTGCGACCCTAGCCACCAGCAACCTGGCCATTGGTGTGGTGCTGGGTGTGGTCACCGCGATGATCATGTTCGCCCGTCGGGTGGCACATATCGTTTCCATTGAAAAGGTCTCCGATATCGACGGCGACGGCGATGGCGAGATTGATACTCGTACCTACCGGGTGCATGGCCAGTTGTTTTGGGCATCAAGCAATGACCTGGTTTATCGCTTTGATTACACCGATTCTGCCCGTCATATCACTATTGATCTCACTGAGGCGGAGATCTGGGATGCCTCCACGGTCGCGACCTTTGACGCGATTACGCAGAAGTTCCAGGACAGAGGCAAAACCGTGTCCATTATCGGGCTCGACGGCCCCAGTCAGGACCGGCTGAACCGACTGTCTGGCCGGCTTGACACCGGCCACTAACATCCCCCGACTCGAGCACATCGACTTGGCGCCCCAACTTATAACCGGGGCGCCAGTTTATTGGTGCTGTTGCACAGTTGGGGCAGTAGGAAGAGTGACGTGAAATAGTCACAGCCATGGGTATCTTCTCCGGTCGTCATTTCCCCCGTGACATCATTCTATGGGCAGTGCGGTGGTACTGCCGCTACGGGGTGAGCTACCGCGATCTGGAGGAAA
>ERZ1030923.30-NODE-30-length-46952-cov-94.925603_pt1 | contig 46952 bp, 39 predicted proteins | sample MGYA00518601_ERZ1030923 | MGnify/ENA primary metagenome ERZ1030923 (study PRJEB33718, sample SAMN03159691) | human skin metagenome | collected 2014-05-20 | study: EMG produced TPA metagenomics assembly of the PRJNA266117 data set (Human skin bacterial metagenome... | reverse complement strand
TTCCAGCCCGACTGGGCTGGATATCAGGTGTCCACCAAACAGGGGTCAGGTCCTTGCACGACTCGACGCTCTCTGCGATAGGACAGGACGTAGTCGAGGTTTCTACTTAAAAATGGCTATTACAGCCATGCTTCCCAAACTAGAAGAATTCCATTGGACTCAAGTGGCTGCAGACTTCGAAGAGAAGACAATCAACAACTTGTTTAACCAAATAATGCTCAACGGGATAAAAGACGAGCCCGAAGAACAAGAGTGACTCCACTAATGCCTTAGGTTCCGAGCAAGCTTCATCAAAGCAAACAGCCGATAAGACTTCTTGGCAAGAGCCGCCACCATTACTAAATCTCCCAGTAAGTCACACTGATGTGATTTAATAGGCGGAGAAAATAAAAAGGCGTGCCCCACACTCGTGGGGTGCGCAGCGCGAGCGGCACACACCCTCGGTTCAAGTCCAGGGCGCGCACATTCCTCAAAACATGAGGAAACCCCCGCATCATCGAGCTGCAACTCTAGCGGGGGTTCAAAAGAAAAACGACACCACCGTGTCGGCTAAAACTTTACCACTTCCACACGGACAGTGAGCAAAGCACAACACGGGCGGTGTCGATAACCCGAAAGGAGACCACGACACCATGCAGCCCCGAGACGAGCGACGCGCCAAGCTCGAAGCAGTCAAAGAACTAGCCCGCAGACAAGAACACGACGCCGCACAAGAACTCCTCCAGGCCCAAGACGTCGGCTACACCTCCAAGCTTTTTGTCCAAGCACTCTTCCCCTACCGCAAAACCGACAATAAAGAACGAGTTCTTCAAAACGGAGATGGAAAAATTGTCATCTATTCAGGCGAAGGACTCCCCTACGGCAAGTACCCGCGCCTCATCATGGCCTACATCATTACTCGCACTGTAGAAAACGCGGGGCGTCTCAAAGAGGGGAAGATTAATCACGAAGAAGCGCTACACATCCCACTTGGTCGCTCGATGAACCAATTCCTCCAAGCAATCGGCATTGGCCAGCGCGGCACAGGGGGAAGCAAGGGCACTCTAACTATCGTCCGAGAACAGCTCCTGCGCCTAGCCGATTCACGAATCACTGTGAAATCCGATGATGGAATTCGAGCACGCGGAAAGCACACCCAAATCGTCGACGATTGGGATCTTTGGTTCGACACCCGCGACCCCAACCAGGGCAGTTTCATTGAGTCTTACCTCAAACTCACACCCCAGTTTTTCGAGCACGTTGCCGAATCCCCCATCCCTATCGACCTCAACGTCCTACGCGAGCTCAACAAACCACGAGCCATGGACTTGTACATCTGGCTTACCGTAAAGCAATACTGGCTGGCTAAAAACAACCGCGACGCCTACACCTTCACTTGGGAGATGATCGCTACCAGCTTCGCCACCAAAGAACTTGCGACCGGACAAGACTGGGCCCACTTCCGCGCTGAGATTAAAAAAGCCATTCTTGAACTCAGCACCGCGTGGCCCAACGCCGGCATTACAGCCGACACAGACGGAGTAACGGTCACGAGAACTGCCCCATCAGTTCAGCAGAAACCACCACGCCCCGAACTCGACTAAGCAGAACGCAGAAGACTAGCGCCCTACGGGGCGCTTTCTTTTTACCCAAAAGCCCCTGCGCAGATTTACCGATACGACTGCGCAGATTTACCGATACCTCAGAAGCCGCAGGTCAAACTGCGCAGATTTACCGATACCTCAAAACTAACTGCGCAGATTTACCGATACGACTGCGCAGATTTACCGATACGACTGCGCAGATTTACCGATACACGCCTAGTTATCCACAGGGATTTACCTGCGGGTTTACCTATTTTCCCAAGTGGCTTATAACTATATCCCTGTAGATCTATATCCCCGACCGATCAACCAACAAAACCGTTCAATACGAGTTACTGTTCATGCTCCCGCCTCGCCTGACGGCTCGTTGGGCTGCCGCCCAAATCAATAGATTTGGTTGCCACCACACACCCCACAACAACCACACACCTTATTGCCCTCCACGTGGCCGTTTTATCTTCTAGAATCTTAGGACAAAGAAAAAGAGCGGCAAAGAATCAGAAAAGGTAACTAAGTGCCCCAGGGACGCTACATCGACGCCTCACGCTTTAGACGCGACCTCGAAGACATCCTAGAGCGCCTAAAAGCCCAAGAGGTCACGTCTCCACTTTCCGGGGTTCGGGCCCATTGAGGGAGATCCCCGCGTCGTTGAGCGCTGCCCGCCCGGCGGGAGTGAGACGCACGGCCCGGGTACGACCCCTGCGGGAAAGCCATTCCTTATCCAGCAGAGTCTTGCAGATTCCCGTGCCGAGAGGGCCGGCGAGGTGGAAGCGGCGTTCGGTGGAGTCCATGCACGACCTGCCCGTGTCGAGCATCTTCGGGGGCACACCCCACTGTATGAACAAGCGATGACCTTGATTAGTGACCTGACAGTGCGAGTCGATGAACTCGTGCTCTTCCAGTTGTTCAGCCAGGCGCACCCCGAGCTTACCGGCGAGGTGCTGATAACAGGTGCGGCCTTCACGTAGGTTCGCATTCGCCCGTGACGCGCTGAGGCTGTGAGGAGTGGGCAGGGGCGAGCGGGCGACCACGCCAAGGCTCTCGACCACTCGTGCGATGTCTTCCCCGGCCAGGCGAATGTAGCGGTGCCGGCCCTGCCGAATGTCGTGGACGAGACCGTGGGTGACGAGCACGTCAACATGCTCGCTCGCCGTCGACCGGGCCAGGCCCGCGTACCTGCCCAGTTCACCAACCGTCCAGGCCCGCCCGTCCATGAGCGCAGCACACATGGCCGCCCGCGACGAGTCAGCCAGAGCCGACGCGACTGTCGAGATATCCGGGACCGCTTCAGGAAACACGCGCGCAACCATGCCTCCAGTGTGCACCCGGAACTGTTCGGTGACGACCGAACAATCGCAGGCGTAGTCTGAACTCACCAGATTCATTGCATCAGGAGGCGAAGGGAGCGATCGCGATGAACGGGGACCGCCAACGGCTACGCGGGCACTTCGATCTGGTGCTGCCGACACTGCTGGACCGGTCCTACCGGACCTGGGATCAAGACCTGAGCAAGCGCACCTACTTCGGCCACCCGCCCGCCGAGGCTTCGCTGGAGTCTCGCGTATGACCGCGCATCGGCTCACGGCGCTGGTCGCGACCCTCCTCGGTTTCTTCATCGTCATGCTCGATACGACCATCGTCAATGTCGCCCTCGCCGAGATCGGCACTGACCTCGACACGACGGTGGGCTCACTGCAGTGGGTCGTCGACGCTTACACCCTCGTGTTCGCCGCGTTCCTTCTCACAGCTGGGGCCGCATGCGACCGTCTCGGGGCCCGCAGGGTCTACCTCGCTGGCCTGGTGGTCTTTGCTGTGCTCTCGGCCGTGTGCGCCCTCGCTCCCACAGGCGGGTTCCTCGTCGCTGGTCGCGCCGTCCAGGGCGTGGGCGCGGCAGCGATCGTGCCGGGCTCTCTGGCATTGCTGTCGGCTGTGTACGACGATCCGAAGGAACGAGCACGCGCCATCGGGCTGTGGGGCGGCGCAGGAGGTGTTGCCGCCGCGATCGGACCGGTCCTGGGCGGAGCGCTGGTGTCGACGATCGGGTGGCGGGCGGTGTTCTGGGTCAACCTCCCCATCGTCGCTATCGGCTGTCTGCTCACCTTGTGGGCAATTCCCGCGCTCACGGGCAGTCGCGCGAGACGGGTGGACCTACCCGGACAGGTGCTCTCCGTGCTCACGCTGGTGGCAGTAACCTATGCAGTCATCACCGCAGGCGAACACGGATGGTCACCCTGGCAGGTAGCCGCGCTGATCGCCGGGGGCGTCTTCCTCGCCCTGTTCATCATCGCAGAGCGACGACACCCGGACCCGATGCTGCCGATGGCCTTGTTCACTCGTGCCCGGTTCTCCGTGGCCGCAATGGTAGGGCTCGCGCTCAACATCAGCTTCTTCGGACAACTCTTCGTGCTCTCCCTCTTCTTCCAGCAGTACCTGGGATACGAGCCGTGGCTGGCAGGCCTCGCGCTGGCACCACAGGCGTGCAGCGCCGTGATCGCGTCACCGCTGGGCGGCCGTGCCGTCGCCCGGTGGGGCGCGTTCCCCACCATGCTCACCGGCCTGGTAGTCGGCACGATCGGCTTCAGCAGCCTCGTGCTGCTCACCGCAGAAACCCCTTACGTGGTGGTCGCGGTGTTGACCTTCACGGCTGGATTCGGGATGGCCTTCGCGATGCCGGCCGCGACCTCGGCCGCAGTGGCCTCGGCCCCGCCGGAACATGTCGGCATTGCAGGAGGAGTCATCAATGCCGCCCGCCAGACCGGCAGCGTCGTCGGCGTCGCAGTCCTCGGCGTAATGGTCGCCAGTGGAGCGTTCCTCACAGGCTTCCACACAGCCGTCGCGGTCGCCGGTGGAGTCTTCGGTGCCGCAGCGCTCGTAGTTGCTGCCACCATCATCAGTCACCTACAGGAGCCAGTTACACCTGAAGTTTAGAATCATTGTGTGATGAAGCACCATCGGAGGAGGTCGAAGAAGCCGCCAGTCGAACGCGTACTGTGCTCCGAAACTGGTAAACGCGAACACGAGCACTATGATGACGCCGTGCATGTAGCACTGAAACGGTCGCGACGGGCAGGGCCGCTGCGGATCTACGAATGCCCTCGTGCGGGTCGTGGCACCTAACCAAGCGCCCTGACTGGGGCAAACCACCGGCGAACTAATGACACTGTACGGGTCTGTCTCGGCGAGGAACGCTCCGGAGCGCGTCTTTCCTGGACGCTCCAGGAGTTTCGTTCTCATGCATAGGCAGCCGAGGCGCGCTGCAAGGCTTGTAGCCCTGAGGCCAGTCGCCTAGGGCTTTGTACCATGAAACTAGGCGCGCCAGCGACCATAGGCCATGGTCAGAGAGTATGAACACCGGTGACCAGATAGCAGGTCGCTTGTGTCAGGCAATGCGCCGGCGCATTGCCTGACCAGTATGAGCAACAGAGCGCGCTCAAAACGTTAGGGCGCGCACGCGCAAAAGAGAGCAGTCCCTTTTCGTAGTCACCTATGCTCCTCAGCCCACCGGGGTATGCACACAGCGCTCATACACTAAAAGAGTCACACCGAGAGAAAGGACCACTGTGACGACAGCAGTTATTTTCAACCCCACCACCAATGAGGAGTACTTCACCACTCCATGCTTCAGGACTCGCGCCGAAGCCTGGGCATGCGCAACCGGGTTCATCTTGGCACGCTATAGCGGGGAGTAGGACGCCGCAGTAAGAGGCAACCTCGCAGACGCCACGCTGAACAAGGAATACGAGTTTTACTCCACGATCGACCTACGTCAAGCATCGCTCTACGGCCCTCCAGTCTCGATACGTTCTCAACGACTAACCCCAGCAAGACAAACAAAGGCGGCACCCTTTGAGGCGAGTTCCTTTTACCTAAAGCACCTGCGCAAACTTACTACTTATTGCTTAATTGATGAATCTCAGTTCCTTTGCCATTAGCATTGAAGGCGAGCAACTTAACTACGATACCTAGTCGAGGTGGCCAGTGTGAAAGTCCGCAATTTAATCACCGCTTCAATGGCAGCTTTCCTTCTCTTGTCTCCGAATTCAGCTGTTGCTGCAGAACCTGCCCTATCTTCTTCTCAACCAGTGGCCGCAATTCCTTATGGGTGGACAAAGGTCGATGGACATCCAGACGGCACGCCCAAAAAAGAGTGTGGTCCATCCAACGATGGGGAAATGGTTGAAACCGAAGACGCCGAGGGAGGACGACGGTTCTGGTCGTGCAGGCACATAAACCCCATTTTCAAGGATCCGTACTGGGAGTGGAGCGAAACTGTACTACAGTAGAAAATTAACTTAACCATGGAACTAACACCTAGGGCACAAGAATGCTTCGCGGTTGCCGCTTCAATCGCAGAACAAGCTGGTGTAGACAAAATAGGCGCCGAGCATTTGCAACTAGCTCTCCTACAAGATGAGGACTCAATTCCTTATCAAGTTCTTGACGCTGAATATGATGCTGACATGTTCCGGAGAAATCTATCCTCCTACTTAGAAAAGGAAGGATATAAACAACCGACTAATCGCGCTTCTTTTCTTCCACGTAAAAACTAATTTGATCATTGATCAAAACATGATCGCCACTAACTTCGCCACCAAAGCATTAGACTCCACCCAAGGAATGGCAGGAGTGGCGGCTGTAGGCGGTGTGTCTATAGGTAAATATTGCGCCGGTGGCCGACATCGATGACGTTAATGATTACGGTGTCTTCGTGGATAGAGGAAATTACTCGGTAGTCTCCTACTCTCCACCGCCACAAGCCAGACTTGTCTCCAACAAGTCCCTTACCGCGTACATGTGGATCGCCTAGCTCTGCTACCTCGCGGAGAAACTTACTGATGTGTTTTTGTACAGGTTTATCAAGCTTCCGGAACGATTTCGCAGCACGCGGGGTGAACCTAATCGACCAAGCCACACTCGTCCTCTAGTTCCTGGAGCGAAATTGTCTCTAGTTCACCGCGTCGAGCTGCCTCAGCTTCTGCCTCAAGTATGTATACGTACTCAAGCTGATCTAAATAAGAATCAAGGGCCTTGCGTAGATAAAACGCTCCAGACCTTCCCGTGCGAGAAGCAAGCGCATCCAAGCGCTCCTTTTGCCGGGTGTCAACGCGCAAGCTAATTACCGATCCACTCATGTAAACATGTTTACACCAGGTGAAACGATTTGTACACCTATAGTGCCTTCAATGCCCGATACACCGTAGGGCGAGTGACTCCGAATTCTCGCGCCAAGGCTGCTTTCGACTCCCCCGTCAACACGCGCTGCTTAATCTCCGCTACCTGCTGCGGGCTGAGAGTTGGTTTGCGGCCTTTGTACTTGCCTGCCTTTTTCGCCAACGCAATCCCCTCCGCCTGGCGCTCGCGGATAATGGCCCGTTCAAACTCCGCGAACGACCCTAAAATGCCGAGCATTAAATCCGCGCGTGGATCTGTGGTGTCTTTCGCAAACGCGAGGTTCTCATGCAGAAAAGTAACAGTCACACCTTTGCCGGTAAGTTCATCAACAATCCCGCGAAGATCCGTAAGCGATCGGGCGAGGCGGTCGATCGACGAGACAACGAGTTCGTCCCCGTCGCGCACATACGCCATGCACTCCTTCAGTCCAGGGCGGGCAGTCTTGGTGCGGCCGGAAATCTTATCTTCAAAGAACCGGTCGATCCTGCCGGAAGCGTTGAGTAGTTCTTTCTGGCGCTGATTATTCTGCTCCACCGTGGAAACTCGGATATAGCCCACTCGCTGACCATGCGAACCGGAGTCATTGGCCATTAGTCTTCGCTCCGCGAGGGTTTAAAGGCAGCATTCTCTTGTTCTATGACCGCATCGCGATAGGACTCGATTGCATCCGTGAGGGCGTACAGCTGAATGCCGTCGAGACCATCAGCGTTAGCAAGCAAAGATTGCACAATCCTGCCCAACGCCTGCTGCCCCGACGAGAGTCCACCATGCAGATCTTTCACCCGCGCCAACGCGGGTACAGAGTCAATATGACTTTCAATATGGAAACCGTCAGACGATAACACCACACTCACCGCTTTCTGTATAGGTAAGGTCTAAGCCCCATTATACAGGTGTAAAACAACGCTAGGAATGGCCCTATTTTACAGGAAACATTCTGCCCCAGAACGGCGTAACAATAGGGTGTACCCCAAAAAGACACACCTGATTAAAGACCCACCCCGGCATCGATATAAATCCCCCATGCAGCCAGGGAAAACAACCAAGTGGAACAAAAAGTGCAAGAGGTGTGGGATCGCCCATGCGCCTAGGGGGGGCAACCTCTTCCTGAGCAGCGAAAAAGCTGATCAAGACGCCCCAAAAAGTTCAAGTAGGCGAGACATCCCTCGCGGGATGACGCTGAGATACAGCCGAAACTGCACTCTGCACGCTTCCAAGCAAAACCGTCTCCCCGGGCCCATGCCCGGAAATTCAGTAATGCAATCCACGTGCGGTTTTAACGTCTGCTTCCGTCCGGAGCCGACGGCCCCCTCTACGGGGAGACGCTCGCCACCCTAACAGGACCCTGCGCCCCTGTGAACCACCGTTACCCAGTTCGAATTTAAGTTCGACGCTATCGGAGGGTGTCCACCCCAGTAGTTATCCTGCTCGTCCACTCACCACGAAAGGGCAACAAGGATGACCAATTCACCACAAGCTAAAAAATCCTCACCCAACACCAATCATGACCACGAAGGCTTCGTGTTTCGGCTCATTCCCACCCCTCAGCAAGAAGCCCTGTTTGAGGAGATGACACGGGCAGCACACTGGGGGTTCAACGCATTCACCGAAGCCTGGCAGAAGTACGACGAAAACTACCGGGCAAGAAAAGATCAGCTCCTGGCTGCCGGCGTGAACGCCAGCAGCGTGAACAAGCTGATCAAAAAAGAGGCCGAAACCAACCCAGCACTAAAAAACCGCACCGTTTTTCATTTGAGACAGATGTTTTAACTCCCGAAATCCGGCGTCACCGGGAGGCAGCAAAACTGCTGTGGCAACGAGACCACGGGAAACGATGGTCACCTCAACACCAAGAACGGCTTGATGCTGTCTGGAGTCCCGATACCAAGGGCGCCCGCCCCTTTCTCCATCTCGTCAACCGTCGCTGCCCCGTCAGTGGAATCAAAAACGCAGCCGAGGCCATGAAAAACTACTACGCCAGTAAAACTGGTCGAAGAAAAGGCCGGGCTATGGGAAAACCCCAGCGCAAGACCCACCGATCTCGGAAATCAGTCACCATTCACCCAGACAGCAGAATGGGGCCAAAAGGCTGCCCTCCACCCCGAGGGCAGCCCCAGATCACCGGGTACAAGCATCTATACCTGGCCAATCTTTTCTCGCATGCCTCCAAGCCGGATAAAAAAGACCGGATATTGCGCGTACGCGTCCATGGCTCCACCAGACGGTTGGTCAAAGCTCTGCAGAACCACCCTGACGCCAAAATTGAAGTGTCCCGGGTTTTGTTCCTAGGCATTTGCCTTGATTTCCATTATTTCTTGGGCCGGGTTGGTTTCCCAAAACTCTGACTCAACCTCAGCTGGCGTGCGATAGCCGAGACTTTGGTGAAGCCGTACCTCGTTCCACCAATTAACCCATTCAAACGTCGCGATCTCCACGTCAACCACGCTGTCCCACGACCGCCGATGAATCAGCTCATTTTTGTAGGAACCGTTGACGTTTTCGGCCAAAGCATTGTCATAGGAATCTCCTACTGTCCCGGTAGAGGCAGCAATTCCAGCTGGGGCGGTTGGTGGTCATCCTTTAATCCAACCGGTGTGCGGTTAGCACAAATGTGGCCGGAGGTGCGGGATGGTGTGGGTAATAGCTTTCGGGGAGCTATTCTTTGGTGATTTGTGGTGTGTGGTCTGGGGTTATGGTGGCATGCGGACACACTTTTCTTTACTTAACCCTCAAAAGCTGCATATTAGGTTATGCTAAGTTAATTCACGCTTGCTGCACTTGTGCCACCACTTTGGCCAACGCAGCCCATAAACCCGTTATTTCCGCATCATGAGACAAGGAGCGCGTGTTGTCTAGCAACCCGTTTGATGACGAACAGGGCAGCTTCTTCGCCCTTATCAACGACGAGGGACAGTACTCGTTGTGGCCTACGTTCGCCGCCGTGCCAGACGGATGGACCGTGGCTCTGGGAGACCCTTCCCGTGGCGTAGACGGCGGGGTATCGCGGGACGAGGCGATGGAGTTCATCGACCGCGAGTGGACCACCTTGCAACCGGCAGGAAAGTCTCACGCTTAAGTGAGTGCCGTACTTCCCACTGCTTTGCCTGGTGAGTCCGCTGCGGAGATTGGCCGCCTGCTCCGTCGCACCGCAACTCCAGCAATTAGTGCGGTGCTGTTCACTTTCGCCGGTGCCTTGCTCTCTCTGGTGCCCATTTATCTGCTGGCCAGCGTCATCGATGCGGTAGCCGCCGGTGACGGCAAGTCTGGCGTGCTGAAGGTGATTGTGTGGGCTGCCGTGGCGTGTGTTGGTACTGCCGTTGTCGCTGGCCTTGCGGAGGCGCTGACGGGTGTGACGATTGCCCAGGTAGTTGCGAAGTTGCGTGAGCGCGCCGTCGCCGCGGTGCTGAATCTGCCTTCCACCACGGTGGAGTCCCTGGGCCGGGGAGAGGTGCTGGGCCGAGTTGGTGCGGATGTCGCCGCGCTGGTGAGCAGTGCCCGCAAGTCGGTTCCATCGACCCTCAGCGCGCTGGTGATGGTCGTGGTGGCCAGCGCTGGAATAGCGGGGTTGGATTGGCGCCTCGCGTTGGCGGGGCTGTGCGGGATTCCGTTCTATGCGCTGGGGTTGCGATGGTATCTTCCTCGTTCTGCCCCTTTGTATCGACGCCAACGCGAATTAGAAGCCGGTGTCATCGGTTCCTTGCAAGGTTCTATGGAGGGCATTCGTTCGGTTCGTTCGCATCGGCTGGTGGATAGCCGCCAAGGTCTCACCAGGCGCTACGCGCAGGCTTCGCGGGACGAATCAATCGCTGCGTTTCGTGTGTTTTCCGGGCTGGTGGCGCGGGAGAACTTCGCGGAGTTCATGGGGTTGTCAGCCCTGTCTGTCGTAGGCTGGTTGCTCTTCCGCGAAGATGCGGTGACGGTGGGCGAGATCTCGGCAGCGTTGATTCTGTTCCACCGTCAGTTCGTGCCGATCGGCACGATTCTGTTCACCTTTGATGAACTGCAGCGCAGCGGGGCGGCCTTGGGGCGCATCGTGGGACTCATTCGCTCCGCGGGTGCGGATACGCCACAGCCGATTGATGACTACTCCTCGCATCGGCAGAGTCCAGCTGTAGAGGTCAAGGGCCTGAATTATCGGTACGAGGATGGCCCAGAGATCTTGCATGACTTGGCGTTCCACATCCCTGCGGGGTGCACGGTATGCGTGGTCGGCGGATCGGGAGCTGGCAAGTCCACGGTTGCGGAAATTGTCTCTGGAACCCTCGAGATGGCAGAGCCGGGTGTGATCACCGTTGGGGGGTGCGACGTGGTGGGAATGAGTGCGCAAGAAAGAAGCTCGATCTTTTGCGTTGCCTCCCAGGAAAACTACGTCTTCGCGATGAGTTTGCGCGATAATCTCCTGCTGGCAGCCGAAGGTGCCAGCGACGCAGAAATATGGGATGCGCTGCGCCGAACCGGTGCGGAAGATTGGTGCACATCCTTGTCCCATGGCGACAAGCAGGGCTTAGACACAATGCTGGGCGAAGGGGGCCTGCACGTAGATGCGGTGGCGGCACAGCGTCTGGCGCTGGCCAGGGTGGCATTGTCTCGGGCTGGCGTCGTCATTCTTGACGAATCAACGGCCGAAGATGACGGTGACCTCGAGGAAACACAGCAATCACACGAGGCCTTTTCGATGTCCTTGGAGGACGCTGCCCGCGCGGCGATCCGCGGACGGACGGCGATGGTGATTGCGCACCGGCTCAGCCAAGCAACCTCCGCCGATAGCGTGGTGGTGATGGAGCGCGGGCGCGTGGTGGAAACAGGTACGCACGAGGAGCTGGCAGCAAGAAACGGAACATATGCCGATATGTGGACCGCCTGGAATGAGCAGGGGAGGCAGGCGCGTGTCTGACAACAAGGTGGTGACGCTGCGCGGGCTGGTCAGAAAAAATTCTCGCGCGATGGCTCTGAGTGGCTTGTTGCTGAGCATCTACCACGTGGCAGAAGCCATGATTGCGGTGTTACTGGGATGGTTGGCGCACAGTCTTATCGCTAGCGAGAATGTGTGGCACCTGGTGGGTGGAATCGCAGCCTTAGGCGCTACGCTGGCGACGGTGTCTGTGAGCTGGCAGACAGGGTTCCGGATACTGCAGGCTACGTCGGCTCGGAACGTATGTGAATTGCGGGCAGGCATCACCTCGCAGGTGGTGAGCCATGGTGGGCATTCCGACGATGCGGACAGTCTGCCTCGCCAGGAATTGCCCACGGTGGTGGGTGAAGACGTGGTGCAGGCGGTAGACATCATCGAAGTGGTCCCGGTGGGGATCAGTGCGCTGGTGGGAGCCATTTTCTGCACGATTGTTCTGGCGCTGATTGATCTGCCACTGGGAGTGGTGGTGTTGGTGCTCAGCGCGGTGGTGTTGATAGTCCTGCACCGGCTGTCTCAGATCATTGAACGCCGCGCGGAGCGGCAACAAACTCTGCTCGCGCGAGTGACCGCGCGCATGACCGACATTCTGCAGGGGCTGCCGGTGATCTCGGGAGTGGCTGGCGCGCATCCGGCCTACCGTGGATATGCGCGTAAATCTGAAGAGGCGTGTGCGGATGCTCGGAAGCTCGCGTGGGTCAGCGGAGGTTATGAAGCCGTGGCGATGGGCAGCAATGTGCTGTTGCTGAGTGCGGTGGGCCTGTACGCGGGCTATCGAACCATTTCCGGCGATGTGACGTTGGGGGAGTTGGTCACCGTGGTGGCGCTGTCACAATTTATCGCGGAGCCGATGCGGCAGTGCAGCAGAATGCCGCGCTTCATTGGATTGGCGAGGGCTTCCGTTCGGAGGCTGCAGCGCGTGGCGGAAGCTCAGCGGCTGCGTGAGGGGCAGGGCGTGCCATCTGCTCAGATTGGCACGCCTGCCATTTCCATGCGCGGTGGAGACGGTGAGGCCGAAGGAGACGGCGAGGTCGAGGGATCAGAGCAGGCTTCCGTGGCGTTCGCAGAGGGGCGACTGACGGTGGTGCACTGTTCAGCCGCATGGGCAGATGCTCTGGTGGATGCGTTGGTCGCGGGGGAGTCGATGGAGCTTGGCTCCCTGACTAGGCCACAAACTCAACAACTGTGGATCCGGGGGCGCGATATTTGCGAGATCTCGGTAGACGATGTGCGTTCCGCTGTGCTTGCCGAGCCTCGGAAGCCGGCATTGTTTGGGGACACAGTGGGGCAGGCGGTGCTGCGGAGCTCTGGAGAGGGCAGGGCGGAGGATGCAGTAGACATTCTTAACGCCTTAGGGCTCGATGAACTGGCGCCGGGGGCGGCTCATTCAGCCGGGGTATTGGATCACGAGCTGACCGAAGGTGCGCGCAATCTTTCCGGTGGTCAGCGGCAGCGGCTGGGATTGGCACGAGCGCTACTGGCTGAGCCGGAGATGTTGGTGATGGTTGATCCGGTCTCGTCAGTGGATTCAATGACGGGCATGAAAGTGGCGCGTGCGGTGAGAGATATTCGCCGCGGGCGTACCACGGTGGTCCTGTGTGTGGGGAGGGCCTTCCAGTCGGTAGCCGAGGACGTAGTTGATGTGAAGCCTCTAGCTGGGAGTTTGCGGACGCGGGGTGAGCAATTCCCGCTAGGGGGTTGTTGAGCAATAGAAGATAGGTTAGCCTACCCTTTGCATTGCCTACCCTAAGAAGTTGGTTGGCGCATCCTACAGAGAGGCCATAGTGACCATCATCGATCGTCAAGCTCAGACATCCGCAGAGCGCAGTACCCACGAAAATTCCGTCCGCGACATCGTCGGGATCGGCATCGGCCCCGGAAACCTCGGGCTCGCGGTAGCTATCGAAGAGCAAGCTCCAGAACTCGATGCACTCTTTGTGGAAGCCCGCCCGGAATTCAACTGGCACCCAGGCATGCTCCTCGAAGGATCCAACATGCAGATCAGCTTCCTTAAAGACCTGGTTACGGTGCGCAATCCGCAGAGCCGCTTCAGCTTCATCAACTACTTGCATCACAGCGACCGCTTGATTGATTTCATTAACCGCCAAACCTTCACCCCGGAACGCGTGGAATTCGCCGATTACCTCCGATGGATCGCGGATCACATCACCGTGGACACGCAGTACAACACCACCGTGACGTCCATCGAGACGCTTCCGGAACTGGCCGCAGACGGAGCTCGTTTTGTGGTGCACGTCCGCAGGAAGTTAGGAAGCGGTGAGTCCGAAGGGCAGCGAGCTCAGCAGTCGGAGTCCATTCGCTGCCGCAACGTGGTGGTTGCCCGCGGGCTGGAAGCCAAGATGCCTGCGTGGGCAGAGGACAGCTCCTTGGACACCTCGCGCATCTTCCACAACATCGATTTGCTCCCGCGCACCAAGAAGCTGCTGAACAGTGGGTGGGATATCCGCCGAGCTTTGGTGATCGGCGCGGGCCAGTCCGCAGCCGAGGCCATCCGGTACTTCCACGATTGCCCGCATATCGATACCGTCACGGGCAGCTTGAACAGCTACGGCTTCATCCCCGCCGATGACAGCCCCTTCGCCAATCGGGTGTTCGACCCGGAGGCCGTTGATGACTTCTTCCATGCGCCCGATGCGATCCGCAACGAGCTGTTGATCCGCCACCGGTACACCAATTACGCCTGCGTGGAATCTGAGCTCCTCGATGAGCTCCACGACCGTCAGTATCGGGAAAGCGTCACCGGGCGTCAGCGGCTCGATATTCGCCGGACCACGGAGGTGCTCGGTGCGCGTAATTGTTCCGACGGCAGCGTCGACGTGGACATTCGCCACCGAGTAACCGGAGACGTGGTGACAGAAAACTTTGACGTGGTGGTGTGCGCCACGGGCTTCCGATCTCGCGGTCTTGCGGGGATTCACGCTGATAGTCACGGCAGTGAAGAATTCACCGTCACTAGGGATTACGGCGCCGTGCTCAATGGCGAGCGCGTGCCAGGACTCTTCGTGCAGGGAGCAACTGAGGCCACGCATGGACTCGGTTCCACGTTGCTCTCCAACATCGCGACCCGCTCCGGGGAACTGGTGGAGGCCATCACGGGTCAGCAACGCACGCATCGTGCGCCGGCGGATGAAGATCTCCGCTCCGAGCAACATCGGGATTCTTCGCACCTGATCGCAGGCTGATTTTCCCGAGCCGTGCTCCGCTTGAGGTTGGCTGACACCTAGCCCGACGTCCGCCATCCGCGTCTGATTCCCTGTTTCCCCATCAACCGAAAGGCTCTTTGTGCCCACCCGATCGTCTGCTCACACTCCGTTTTCCTCTGGCGATACGCTTGCTTCTCGAGATGGCGGCGCCGTCATCGGTCATGGCCGCAGTGAACAGGATCGGATCGCCCAGCAGCGCATATGGAATGACACGGATCAGGATCGCGATCGCCCGGACCTGATTAGCCTGCTCCTGCAGCATGCGCAGGAGACCCCGGATGCGCTCGCAGTGGTGGATGACCGGCACAGACTGACCTATGCGCAGCTCGTCGCCCATGCAACTGCTGTAGCGCGAAATTTGCGGGAACACGGTATTGACGCTGGTCAGAGTGTGGGAATCTCCCTGCCGCGCAGCGCGGAGATGGTGGTGGGTATCGTCGCCACGTTGCTCGCCGGTGGCAGTTTTGTCCCGCTAGACCCCTCGTGGCCGCAGGCGCGCCGGGAATCCGTCACCCACGATGCCAGCCTGAGCTTCGTACTCACGCCGGACAACTGCGCGCTCACCGAAGACGCGCTATTCGACCTCGATGCCACCCGCGAGCTGTTCACCCCGCCGTCCACGGACAGCGTTGCGTACGTCATCTTTACCTCTGGCAGCACCGGCCGCCCAAAGGGCGCAATGATCCGCCACGGTGCGATCGTGGAGCGCTTGCTCTGGCAGCGCGATCAGATCCTGTTCTTCGGCCGCGATGATGCCTCCCTGTTCAAGGCACCGCTGGCCTTTGATATCTCCATCAATGAGATCTTCCTGCCGCTGGTTTGCGGGGGCCGCGTGGTGGTGGCCGCGCCGGGCGTGGAGCAAGACCCCCAACGCTTGGCCCGCCTCATCCATCGCGAGGGCGTGACGTTTGCGTATCTGGTTTCGAGTGTTCTCGACGTCATGCTCAAACAGGCCGAAGGCACGAATCTATTAGACAGCTTGCGGCATGTCTGGTGTGGCGGAGAGATGCTCACCCAGGCGCTGTTCCGTCGCTTTCGCCAGCAGCTGGCCATCCCGCTGTACCACGGGTACGGGCCAGCGGAAGCTACCATCGGTGTCTCCCACGTCATCTACCGTGACGACGAGGATCGCCTCAACACGAGCATCGGTGTGGCCAATCCCAACTGTCGGCTCTATGTGCTCGATGAGCACCTGCGGGTGGTTCCAGACCAAGAAATTGGTGAACTCTATGTGGCCGGATTCCTGCTGGCCAAGGGGTATATCAATGCCCCAGGACTCACGGCCAGCCGCTTTGTTGCGGATGTGTTTGCGTCGGACGGAACCCGGATGTACCGCACGGGAGACCTGGTGCGCCGGCACAACGACGGCTCGCTGGAATTCGTGGGGCGGGCCGATAATCAGGTGAAAATCCGTGGCATGCGTCTGGAGTTGGAGGACGTGGAATCTGCGCTGGTGGGACACCCAGATGTGGAGGCGGCGAGCGTGATTGCTCGGGAGGGGCGACTGCTGGGCTACGTGACGGTGACTGCGGGCCTCGTGGGTGCTGCGATCCGTAGTTGGTGTGCCGAGGTACTGCCCGAATACATGGTGCCCGCGATTATCACCGTCATGGATGAGTTGCCGCGGACGGCCAACGGAAAAGTGGATCGGAAGGCACTGCCGGAACCTGATTGGAGCTCGCTCACTGATGCCCCGGCCGATGCTGAACGTGACGGGGAAACCGTTGCTCTGCTCGCGGAGGCAATGGCTGAAGCATTGGGGGTTAGCGCGGTGGGTGCGGAGACGGACTTCTTCGATATCGGTGGCGATAGCCTGCGGGCCATCACCCTGGTCTCGGCTCTGGGACGGCGCGGGGTGGAGGTGAGTGTGGGAGATATTTTCTCTGCGCGCACTCCACAGCAACTGGCTCGGTGCGCCGAAGAGCGCGGAACCTTCGTGCAGGATCCAGACGATGAACCAACCGGTGAGGTGCAGTCGCTGCCGATTCTGCGCTGGTTCGATTCCATTACTGATCACGTGGACGGCTTCATTCAGTCCGTGGAGTTTTCAGTTCCAGAAGATGTGGATGCGCAGCTGGCCGGGCGAATGGTGGCTGACGTGCTGCAGGCGCACCCTGCACTGCGGGCCCGTGTGCAGCGGAATCCCTTGCGGCTGGAACTCCCGGAGGAATCTGCCGAAGAAGCGGTGGCGATCCACCCCACCACGGACATCGCTGCGCTTTCTGAACTGCTGGATCCGGCAGTCGGAGTGGTGGTAGCGGCTGGGCTGGTGCCCGGAAGATTGCGCCTTGTGGTGCATCACCTGGTGGTCGATGGCGTGTCATGGAACATTATCGGCGAGGACCTCGCCGCGGCGTATCGCGGGGAACAGCTCGCGCCGGAGCGGACGTCCCTGCGCCGATGGACGCAGCTGCTGCAACAGGCCGTTGATACTGGCGAATTCGCGGAGGATGCCAATAGTTCCCTGCCCCCATTGCCGAGTGCAGATGAACCTCTGCGGGACCCGCAGGTGCCAGCGCTTGCTGATAGTCCCGAGAAAGCGCCCACAGTCCGTGAGGAGCGCAGCGTGGTACATGAGGCATCAGTGCAGATCACGGACGAATTACTGGGTGCGGTGCCCCACGCTTTCCGCACGGGGGCGAATTCCGTATTGCTTACGGCATTGAGCGTGGCGTTGGCGCGTTGGCGTCGAAACAAACAAACATGGACCCTGGTGGAGATGGAGGGGCACGGCCGCGAAACCCGATTCGTACCCGGGCCACAGGGCAGGGAAGCAGACCTTTCACGCACGGTGGGCTGGTTCACCTGCCTATATCCCATGCTGATCGACCCCACCCGGGCGGCAGTGCAGGAGGCCTCCACAGAGGTCGAGGGCAGCATCGCCCCGCTAGCGCTGGCACTCAACGCAGTGAAAGACCAGCTCGCGGCCATCCCCGGCAACGGCGTTCCTTACCAGGCCCACACCTGGTTGCATCAGTCCGCGAAGACCCCTCCGCAGGCACAGGTGCTGTTCAACTACTTGGGGCGCGTATCCGCAGGAGCACAAGATTTCGCTCCCGCGGGTTCCACCGGCCAACTCGGCGAGCAACGCGACCCGGACCAGCCGTTGGTCCGCGAGCTGGAGTTCAACGCGATCGCCGAAGACACCGGCGAGGGATACGTCCTGCGCACCACGATCTCCTGGGCGCGCGGCAGGATCTCCCCCGAACGGATCGACGAATTGGTCGCGCACTGGGATGTGGCATTGCGCGAGGTGGCAGCGCTTGCCGATCACGGCGTGTTGTCCGTGGGCGACGTTGCCCCCGCACCCGTGAACTCTGCGGACCTGGCACGAATCACTGCGCAGAGCTCCGCGGAGCTGCAGGACGTGCTGCCGCTGACCCCGCTGCAGCACGGCATGTACTTCCACTCGCTATTCGAGGAATCGGCCAGCTCGTATGTGGAGCAACAGGTCTTGCGGGTGGAATGCAGCGAACCGTTTGACCGGGAGCGATTCGCCCGCGCTGCGCGTAATTTGATCCGACGCCACCCCGCACTGAGCACCCGCCCTTGGGAAACTGACGGTGGCGATGTGGTTGCCGTGATTGATCCGGGGATTGCCGAGCATTTGCGGGTGGACTTTCGGGACGTGACGGTGCCTGCCGAGTTGGCTGGGCCTGGATTAGACGGGTGGCTCGTGCAGCGTACGGAAGAGATTGCCGCTGATGACCTCTCGCGGGGAATCTCCTTGCAGCCGCCCGGTGATGCCGCGCCCGAGCCGCTCATGCGATGGACCGTTGTGCTCCCGACCAGTGTCGATGGTGCGGTGTGTGGCCAGGACATCGCCGTGATCCAGACGGTGCATCACCTGATCGCCGACGGATGGTCCGTGCCCATCATGCTGCGGGATCTCCTGGAGATCTACCGGGATGACGATGCCCGAATCCCGCGCTACGACCCGGACGCCGGAATGGCCGGCAGCGTGCGATGGGTGGCGCGCAGAGACGCGGAAGCCGATATGTCCGTCTGGCGCGAGGAAATGCGCGAGGTACGCCCCACGGTGCTGTGCCCTAATCCTTCGAGTTCGCTCGAGCGCCGGGAGTTGCTGGTAGACGATCCGCGGACTGTTGGCTTGTCTGAGCGTGCTCGGGCAGCGGGTGTGGGCCTGCCGGATGTGGTGCACGCGGCGTGGGGGCTGGTCCTTCGCACCTTGGTGGGCTGCGAACCTGGGGCTGACGTGGTGTTTGCCACTTCCGTTTCCGGCCGTGACATTCCCGTTCTTGGCGTGGCCGATGCCGTGGGCATGCAGCTCAACACCATCCCGGTGGTCGCGCCGGGGCAATCTGATCCCACCCTGCCGGTGACCAGCATGCTGCACGCCATGGTCCATCACAACAATCAGGTCCGCGATGTGCAGCACGTCAGCCTGGCTGATATTGCCCGCGACCTGGGAACCAACGCCAGCGAACTGCTGGATACGTTGATGGTGGTGGAGGTGCCGCTATCTCCACAGGACGTGGGCTGCCCCGGCTCGCCACTACAGGTTGCTGACGTGCGCAACAATGGCGCGCCGCACTTTCCCCTGTCCGTCGTGGTCAACCCTTCCGCTGAGCACCCACTGCGCCTGATCTACGATCCGCAGCGAATCACCGAGGTACGTGCCGAAAGGATCGCGCAGATGCTCGCGGTGAGTGTGGATTCTTTGCTGTCTGAATCCGGTGCGGTGGCGACCGTGGGTGAGGTTGCAGAGGCGTTGGGTGCGGTATCTGGTGTGGACACGCTTCCTTCTTTGTGGCGACGCAGCTTCGAGCACTCCCGCGACCGGCCCGCCCTGACCAGCATCGGAGAAGACGGTGCTGCGGAGCATTGGACCTACGAAGAACTAGACGACGCCGCTCAGCGTATACGCGCTGTGCTGGACCGGAAGGTTGCCATCCACACCCCGAGAGTAGCCCTGCTCATGGAGCGCGATGCGTGGCAGGTTGCGGCCATTCTGGCGACCACGATGTCCGCCGGCACCTACGTTCCCGTGGATCCGTTGTCCCCGCAAGCGCGGGTGGAATTGATCCTGGAGGATTGCCAGCCCGATGCCGTGCTGGTGTCTCCCAGCGCGGAAAAAATGGTCTCTGAGCTGGTAGATTGTCCCGTCCTCGTGGTCAGTGAACAGACGATGAGCGGGGAAGCGAAGCCGCCTGCGGGCCGGTCGGCAAGCGTGGCCCGTGCCAATGACATCGCCTACGTGATCTACACCTCCGGCTCCACAGGGCGGCCGAAGGGCGTGGCCGTCACACACGCCAACGTGACCGCGATGCTGGGCAATGCTCGCAGCCACGTGGAGTTTTCGCAGGAGGACGTGTGGTCGATCAGCCACAGCTTCGCCTTTGACTTTTCGGTGTGGGAGATGTGGGCAGCGCTGAGCTCCGGCGGGCGTGCCGTGGTGATGCCGTATGCGCTGATGCGCTCGCCCGAGGATGCCGCAGAGGTGTTGCGTGCCGAAGCCATCACGGTGCTGAGCCAGACCCCAACCGCCTTTGCCGCGTTGGAGCCGCACCTCGGGCAGGACTCTGCGGTGCGCACGGTGATCTTCGGCGGCGAGGCCTTGGAGGCCCGCGCGGAGGCTGCCTACTGCAGTGCTCATCCGAATGTTCGGTTTATCAACATGTATGGCATCACGGAGACGACAGTGCACGTCACAGCACACGAATGCTCCGAGAATGCAGGGGAGGCCCGCAGCCCGATCGGCCGCCCGATGGACGGGTTGCGTACCTATGTTCTGGACGCGCAATTACAGCCGGTGCAGCCTGGAGAGACCGGCATGATGTACGTTGCCGGGCCGCAGGTCACCGCGGGTTATTGGGGGCTTGCTTCTACCACGGCCTCCCGCTTCGTGGCCGATCCTTTCGTTGGCGGCGGCGCGCGGATGTACTGCAGCAATGACATGGCAAAGGTGCTGAACAACGGTCATCTGGATTACGTGGGCCGCGCCGATAGGCAGGTGCAGCTGCGCGGTTATCGCGTGGAGCTGGGGGAGATCGAGAGCGCGCTGGAGAAGGTCAGCGGTGTGCGGGAGGCCACCGTGGTGGTCGTCGATCTGCCCGAAGGCCAGGTGCCGGGTGCGTTGTTGATTACGGATTCTCGTGCCGACGCAAAGGCGATCACCTCCCGAGCTGCCGCAGCGGCCCGAGACGCGCTCCCTGCCTACATGGTTCCGCAGCTATTCGCGGTGAGTACGCAGGTGCCGCAGACCATCAATGGCAAGCGGGATGAGCGCGCGATCCTGGACCTTCTGGGTGAGATTCCTGCTGCTCAGCAGGCTTCGGGCACCTCGGATCTGGTGGAGGCGATCTCGCAGGCAATTGCTGATGCACTTCGCTTGGACCGCGCCGAGGTGGAGCCGGACTCGGACTTCTTCCGCTTAGGTGGAGACAGTATTCTTGCCATCCGCGTTACTCACGCGCTGGCGCGCGCTGATCTCAACGTGACTCCGCGGGACTTCTTCTTGGGCCGCACGCCACGCAAGATTGCCGAGCGGGTCACGCCGCAGGCCACCCAGCAGAAAATCCAGGAAACAAGGCAGAGCCAGGAAGAAGCCCTGCCCAAGGACGGGCACCAGGAGATCTCGGGGGCTTTCCCCATCCCGGCGATGCTGCGCAGGCAGATGGAAAGAGGCATGAGCGACCGCTTTGTGCAGGCGCGCCGCTTGGATCTGGGGCCAGTCGCTGTGGAGGACTTGGAACAGGCCCTGCAGCAGGTAGCGCAGGCACATCCGATGCTTCGTACGCGCGTGGACACCAGTTCTGCGTTCGCGCACTTTGTTGGTGCCGAGGGAGACGGCCCTATGGTTGTGCGGGCTTTGGACGTGGATGCATTGATCGATCACATCGATATTGCTGCTGGTCGTAGCGTGGTGCTCGGGTGTGTGGATGGGTACGTCAAGGCCGTTGCTCATCACGCGGTGATCGATAGCGCCAGTTGGATGATTCTGGAAGACGATCTGCGCGATGCGCTCGCAGGGCGCAGGATTCTCTCCGGGCAGGCGAGCTACAAGGATCTTTGCCTGCAAGAACTGCACGATGCTCACACCGCAGCAGCTCAGGATGCCCTGCACTGGAGTGAACTGGCTACGCTGCCACGGCCCGTCGAGGACTCGAACCAGTGGAGTACGGATCATGTGAGCACGCTCGAAGTGAACATTGACGGACAGACCGCGCAGGTCCTGCAGAGCGTTGCACCCGACGTGATGGGTGTGGACGTTCAGGACCTCGTGGCAGGACTGGTGACCGTCGCGGTGGCTCGAACAATGGGCACGGACGCGCGGAGCTGGGCCGTGGACGTAGAAGGCCACGGACGTCCGGCTGATCATTCCTATGGTCGAACCCTCGGATGGTTTACCACCATCGCGCCGGTGGAAATCCCGTTGGCTGATCCAGCGGATGCAGCACGTGCCGCAGCGGAAATGCGCGCGCTCCACGAGGACGGCACAGCCCCGGACCGCCGCACTTATCAGGCACTGCGATACACACACCCGCAAGGGCAGCGAACCCTGGCCCATGGGGCACAGATCCTGGTCAACTACCTCGGACGGGGAGAGACTGGCGCTGTCCTCCACGCGCCGGGCGATGCCGCCTGCCAGTGGACGGATTACCTGGTGGAGGCCGATGTGTGGTCTAGCGAGCGGGCCGTAAGCATGGAGCTGTCCGTGGTGAATGCGGTGATTTCCGCCGAGCGTTTGCGCAGCGCCATCGGCGAGGTTGCTCGCGAGTTGCAGGAGCACGTCAGCCGCGAGCAATCCTCAGGACGCCGCGCTCCGCTGAGCGTGCTGCAGCGCGGAATCTGGTTCCAGTCACAGGTGGCAGCACCGGGTGCCTACGTTGCACAGACTGCGTTGACGTTTGACCGGAGACTGGATGCCGAGGCCGTGGTGGAAGCCTTCCGGGACACAGTGACCGTGCATCCAGCCATGGGCGCGGAGTTCCACACCGATGCTTCCGGCCAACCCGTGCAGAACTTGCCGTGGAGTGGACAGGGCATTGACCTCCCCGTCGAGACCACCGAAGGGGATCTCGAGGCGATCATGCACGCTGATCGCAGCGCGGGCATCGATCTCGCATCCGTGCCGCTGGCGAAGGCAACCATCGTCACCGGCCGAAGTGACGGACAGCCTGGCGACACGCTGCTTCTTACCTACCACCTGGTTCTGGTCGATGGTTGGTCGCGTGCAGTGATGCTGCAAACCTTCCTCGAGAGGCTGACGTTGAGGTCCGGCCAGGCCCGCACGCAGGGTGCGGGAGAGTTGGTTCCTCGCGGTTGTTCTATTGCTGACGCCCTGCTCGAGTCCGTTGACACTCGCAAAGAGCAGGCAGATAGCGACTATTGGGTACATCGCCTAGAGACGTTGTCTCAGCCCACGCTCGTTGCCCCGCAGGCCGCGGATATCTCTTCAGAGCACGCTGGTAGCGAGTTGCCTCGCCAGGTGTTTGCCGAGGTCAGCGAGCAGCTGACCGGCGCACTGCAGGAAAAGATCCGGGCGCAGGCCGTGACGTTGACCTCCGTGGTCAACGCAGCCGTGGCCGTGGCCTTGGGTGCTGTCACAGGGGATTCGGATGTGGTGTTTGGTCAGTCTGTCAGTGGCCGCGATGCCTTGAGCGACCCCGCCATGTCTGATGTGGTGGGAGTGCTGCTCAACACAGTGCCAGTGCGAGTGACAGCTCGGCCCGGCCAGAGCATAGAAGAACTGGTCCAGGATGTTTATCGCCAGCGCATCGAGGATATGGACCACGATTCCGCGGACCTCGGCGCCATCCAGCGGCAGCTGGGGGTAGGCACGCTGTTCGATTCCATGGTGGTGGTGCAGAACTTCCTCGATCCGCAGGCAGCAGCGGAACTTCGGGAACGCCACGGGGTTGTGGAGGAGCGCGCGGAAGATTCCACGCACTTCCCTCTGACCTGGGTATTCACTCCGGGGCCGAAGCTGGGCATCAAGCTGGAATTCCGCCACGACGTGGTGGACGAGTCCCTCGCACATTCCGTGCTCAAGGCCGCGACCGAAGTCCTGACCGCGTTTGTGGACACACCAGAGGTCCCGCTCGCTCAGCTGGCCCAGTTGGCGCCAGCCCGAGCGGAGGATTCTTCCCCGCAAAGCACGACGGAGCAGATGGCTTCCTGGCAGAAGGCCGAAGGCATTGACCGCACCATTGCGGATGAGCTCAAGGACACCGCCCAGCGCTTCCCAGATCGCATCGCGCTAGCGGATGACGCACAGCAGTGGACGTTCGGTGAGCTGATTGCTCGCTGTTCCGACATTGCGGAAAAGATCAAGAATTGCAGCGTGACCAGCGGCGATACTGTCGCCATTGCGGTGGAGCGCTCCGCGCATTCGGTGGTGGCTCTGCTGGGAGCCCTGTGGGCAGGGGTGCGCTACGCGCCGCTTGATCTGACGCACCCCGATGGGCGGCTCCGGGTCCTCGTGGAGGACAGCCAGCCCGCAGCCGCGCTGGTGGACTCGAGTTCTCGGGAGCGCATGGAGCGGATCGGTGCGCTTCCTTGCGTCGACGTCACCACTGCCGATTCCCACGCCACCACCCACACGCCTGCGGCGGTGCCCGGGGACGATGCCTACCTGATGTACACCTCCGGATCGACCGGCAAGCCCAAGGGCGTGGTGATCAAGCATCGCGGGCTGCACAACATGCTGGACAATCACCGGCGCAAGATCTTCGCCCCAGCTGCTGCCGATGGGCGGACGTTGCGGATCGCGCATGCCATCAGCTTCGCCTTCGATATGTCGTGGGAAGAGCTGTTTTGGCTGGTGGAAGGCCACGAGGTGCGGATCTTCTCCGAGGATTTGCGACGCGATGCTGCGGCCATGGTTGAGGCCATTCGCGCGCATCAGGTGGATGTCATCAACGTCACCCCGACCGTTGCCGAGCAGCTGCTCGCGGAGGGGATGCTGGAATCCGGCGCGCATCGCCCGCGGCTGGTGCTCTTGGGCGGCGAGGCTGTCTCGCACGGCGTGTGGGAGACCTTGCGAAAGGCCGATGACGTGCGCGGATACAACCTCTATGGACCCACCGAGTACACCATCAACGCCCTGGGTGCTGGCACGGATGAGAGCGCCACGCCCGTGATCGGAATGCCGGTGGATCGCACGGCGGCGTTCGTTTTGGACCCGTGGTTGCGCCCCGTTCCTACAGGAGCGCCGGGTGAGCTCTACCTCGCGGGCAGCGGCTTAGCGCAGGAGTATCATGGGCTCGCGGCGCGCACCGCCAGCTCCATGGTCGCCTGCCCGTGGGGCGCCCCGGGTGAGCGGATGTATCGCACGGGAGACATCGTCCGCGTGCGTGCGGATGGCATGTTCGAGTACCTCGGACGCAGCGACGATCAGGTGAAAATTCGTGGTCACCGCGTGGATCCCGGCGACGTCTCGGCCGCCGTGTCCCGCGGCGTTGATCCCCGCATCCTCCACTGCGTGACCGTTCCTGTTCGTATATCCGACGCCACACTCCTGGCCTGTCACCTCGTGGCCCCACAACTGCGCGATGCGGACCAGGGGGAGCGGCAGAGTTTCCTGACTGGCGTGCGTAATGCATTGCGCGAGGAACTGCCCAGCTACATGATCCCGGATCGATGGTCGATCGTGGATGAGTTGCCGGTGACGTCGAATGGAAAGACCGACCTTGCTGCACTGGGTGAGGGAGAAAGGATCACGGAGAAGGGCCGCGAACCGGCGAACGAAACCGAGGAGATCACGGCGGAGCTGTTTGCCGAATCGCTAGATATTGAGCCCGAGGACGTGCCGGTGGATGCTGATTACTTTGACATGGGTGGGCACTCCATGGCGGTCATCAAGCTCTGCGCACTGCTGCGTGGAGAGCTGGGAGTGGAGGTTGGCGTGCGCGAATTCTACGGTCTGCGGACAGTCGAGCGCGTGGCGGAGTTTGTGGAGGCGCGCTCGTAGATTCAGCCCAGCAATTCGGCGAGTGCCGGGATGATCCCGTGGCGCCACATCGCAGGGTCGTGGCCACCGGGCGTGCGGTGATTGGTGGTGGGAAAGCCGCGGCGTGTCAGGGCATCGGCCACTGCATCCACGTGTCGTTGCATGGGCGGCTCTTCTGCACCGCACGTCAGTACGATGCGTGCCAGACCGGAGCCACTGTGAGCCGCAGGATTTTCGAGTGAGGGGCCAGTGAGCTGTGCGGCAATGTCGCCTCCTGCGGGCCCGTCCGAGAGCGTGTCCGCGAGCTCTGCAGAACGGTCAGCGGACCACCAGACGGCAGGGGACTGGGCGATGGCTCCTTTGATTGCAGGCGTGGTTTCGGTGGAAGCCGTAAGAGCTGCGCGCAGGGCGGAGAGACCGCCGAAGCTTTGCCCCACCAGGACTATGTGGCTGCTGTTGATGATCGGCGGAAGCTCGGTGGCCAGTGCGCTGGCGAATGTTTGGGAGGTGTACTCCTCGCTGCGGTCTTTGGCTGCCGGCAGGAAGACGCGGTTGATCTGGGGGATAAGCCCTGCCGTGACTGCCCGGTCCAGTGCGCCCGTGAGGTCATGCAGATGGATCCAGTCATCGCCATCCAAAAACACCACGGTGGTATCCGCACCGCGGTCATCGAGGCGCGCGGTGCAGCGCCTGCCGAATACCTTCCGGTCGATGGACAGGCGTGCGCCGGGCAAGTCCGCGATGACTTCTGGGGAGCGAGGCGGCCAGAGTGTCTGGTCCACAGAATCGCCGCTCAATAGGCTCGCCTGTGGGCCTGCGCCGTGTGCGTTATGTGGATCGGGATATTTCAGCTCGCCGGATTGAAAGCTATAGGTCACTGCTGAGTGCGCCGGGATGCGCACATCGACGGTGGACATCGATTCGGTGAGCTCGACGTTCGAGCGGTAGGGGTCCGGGAAAACGAGGGCTTCCGCATCCGCGGGCACCGAGATTCGGTGAAGGGTGGTCACGTCCGGGGAGTCTGGCATGAAAATTGCGCCACTTTCATCATTGACTACATAGGTAAACCTAAGCTAACATCCCCTGCATGCGAGTTGCTGTTTTCGGCTATCAGTCGTGGGGACACCGGACGTTGTCTGCGGTCATCAATGCTGGTCATGAAGTAGTTTTGGTAGTTACGCACCCTGCCAGCGATCACCCTTATGAGCAAATGTGGGCAGACTCCGTTGAGGAGCTCGCCAGCGAACATGAGCTCCAGGTGTGTGTCACTGAGCGCGTGGGTCAAGACGTCATTGAGGCGTTGCGCGATGCTGCACCAGACATCATCGTGGCCAACAATTGGCGAACCTGGCTTCCTCCCGAGGTTTTCAGCCTGGCCAAGCACGGCGCATTGAATGTCCACGATGGTCTCCTGCCCGAGTACGCCGGATTTTCGCCCATCCTGTGGGCGCTGTTGAACCGGGAAACTCACGTGGGCGTCACTGTGCACGAGATGGATGAAGTGCTGGACGGCGGACCCATCGTTGCCCAGCGCGCGATCCCCGTGGGTCCGCAGGACACCACCACGGATCTCGTGGCCAAGACCATCGACCTCATCGAGCCCCTCGTGGAACGCGCATTGAGTGACGTCGCCCAAGGCACCGCCACTGCGCAACCTCAAGATCCCACCCGCGCTACGTACTTCCACAAGCGCGGCGAGCAGGAATCTCGCATAGATTTCACCCAACCTGCGGAAGATATCGCCTTGCTGGTCAGGGCGCAGTCCGACCCGTACCCCAATGCTTACTTTGAATTCCGAGGCCAGCGCGTCCGCGTGCTTTCCGCGCACGTCTCGCAGGGCCGCTTCGGCGGAACCCCCGGCCGAGTCACCATCCCTCACGAGGGAGGAATCGCGGTGGTCTGTGGATCGCCCCGTGCCAACGTGCCGGCGCCGGCGATTGTTCTGGATCGTGTTCGTCTCGACGACAACTCGGAACTGACCGCCACCGAATTCTTTGGACATAGGGCTGGATATATCCAACCAAAGGTTTGACCTTTCCCTTTTGTGTACGGGCCACGCCTCGCGCGGAAATCCGTCACCAGTAACAACGGAGAAAAATGACACTCAAGAAGATTCTCGTTAGCACCGCTGCTGTGCTGACCTTGGGCGCGGCACTGACCGCTTGCTCGACTGATGACCAGTCCGGAAATTCCGGGGACTCCCAGGCAGTCAACGCCGAGCAGGGCGCATTCCCCACCACCATCGAGCACCGCTACGGCTCCACCGAAATCAAGGAAGCCCCGCAGCGCGTGGTCTCCTTGGGCTACACGGATCAGGACGCACTGCTGGCGCTGGGAGTTACTCCTGTCTCCGTGAAGTACTGGGACGGAATGACCCCGGATGGTCAGGCTGCGGGCAACTGGTCCAATGACAAGATCGAGGGCGACACTCCTCGGATCGACAAGGACACAGAAGTCAACGCGGAAGCCATCGCCAAGGACAATCCAGACCTCATCGTGGCCGTGTACTCGGACATCGATGAAGACACGTACAAGAAGCTGTCTGAGATCGCCCCTGTCGTCGTACAAAAGGGCGAATACGAAGAACTACAGCAACCATGGGACGTGACCACGGAAGAGATCGGGCAGGCCGTGGGCAAGCCTGAAGAGGCAAAGCGCCAGGTGGAGCAGGTCAAGGAGAAGTTCGCAGAGCTCAAGGGCCGCCACCCAGAATGGGCCGAAAAGGAACTCGGCGTGGCCACTGTCTCCGACGAGAGCCTGGCTGTCTTTGCCGAGGGCGATCCGCGTAGCCGCTTCTTCACCGAGCTGGGATTCAAGATCAACCCGGCCTACGCGGGCATCACCAAGGACAAGTTCTACGGTGAGGTCTCCAAGGAAAACGCAGACCAGATCAACTCTGACGTGCTGGTGTGGGATCAACTGTCTTACTCTCCGAAGCAGAGCAAGGCTTCTGTGACCGAGGATCCGATCGTGGGCAAGCTGCCCGCCGTGAAGGACGGACACAGTGTCTACCTGGAAGGCGACCTGGAAAAGGCCTTCGGATGGCAGACCGTGCTGAGCCTGAACTACCTGCTGGACAAGATCGAGCAGCCGTTGGCAGACGCCACGAAGTAGTCTGAATCAACTGCCGAACCGCCCCGCATGAACTGAACTGCTCCCCATTAGTTGGACTGAGAAATCAGTTGCCAACAACTAGTGGGGAGCATTTTCTTTGAGAGCACGTAGTTCGCTGAGTGAAGTTCAGCGTGAGCAGTTAGTGGAGCTTTTCGAGCAGGGAATGGGTTGCCGAGCCGCTGCTCGTGTTGTCGGTGTCTCGAGAGACGCAACGCGTAGACTTTATCGTCGTTTCCAACTGCGTGGCAGACTATGTCTCGTGGAGAAACCAAACAAGCAGCACTACTCCTTCGAGGCGAAGAAGGAGGTTGTAGAACGTCATCTTGCGGGTGAGTCGATGATGGATCTTGCCCGAGAGTTCAATCTTTCATCCGACCACCTCGTCAAGGACTGGGTGGCTAAGTGGCGCAGAGGCGGCGACGAGGCTCTGCGCCCGAAGCCGAAGGGCAGGCCCAAAGGATCGGCTGGGCCGAAACGCCTCACGGAAGAGGAAAAGCTTCGCCGCCAGGTTGAGCGGCTGGAAGCGGAAAACGCCTACTTAAAAAAATTGCGAGACTTGAGGAACCAGGGACACGCCTGAAAGCCCAGGCAATCGTCATCCTCAAGTCACACCACCGCTTGGACTACCTCCTGGATGCGGCCGGCATGGCACGCTCGACATTCTTCTACCACCAAAAACGACTCACCGCACCGGATAAACATGCCGAGCTCAAACAAGCGATCCGGGACAGTTTTCAGCGCAACAAACACCGCTACGGCTACCGGCGGGTACTGCTCGACCTGCGTAACCAGGGCTGGGTGGTCAACCACAAACTTGTCTACAAGCTCATGCGCGCCATGGGCTTGAAAGCCAAGATCCGCCAGCGCAGGCCCTACATCTCCTACACTGGCACAATCAGCTACATCGCTGAGAACACACTCGAGCGCAACTTCACCCCCGATAGGCTCAACACTGTCTTCGTCAGCGACGTCACCGAGTTCAAAGTCGCTGGCCGCAAGGTGTATCTCTCACCGGTGATGGACCTGTTCGACCGCTCAATCGTCGCCCACACAGTGGCCACATCGCCGTCTACAGCGTTTACCTCGGCTTCGTTGGCGCAGGCGATCAAAGCGTGTGCTCCAGAGCCGGGCTGGATGATCCACACCGATCAAGGATTCCAATACCAGCACTCATCATGGCGCACCCTGATTAGCCAGCACCAGGGAGTCCAATCGATGTCACGCAAAGGCAACTGCTACGACAACGCGGTCATGGAGAACTTCTTCGGCCACCTGAAAACCGAGATGTACCACGGAGAAGCCTTCGACACCGTCGCAGAGTTCAACCAGGCAATCGACGAGTACATCCGGTGGTACAACACCGAACGCATCCAACAACGACTCAAGGGTCTAACCCCGATGCAATATCGAAATCAGACCCTTGAAGCCCTAACCGCCTAGAATTAAACCAGTCCAACTTTCGGGGGCCAGTTCAGAGAGTGGGAACGGGGCGGGTTTCTTTTCAGGAAAAAATGAGTAGAATATAAGAAACCTGTCCATTCTGCTTATTTCCTGTGAGGAGCTCCACTGACGATGCGCCGCCGCTCTCTGCGTCTCGGTATTACGACGCTCCTGTCTGCCACCTTGCTCGGTGGCGCCACGCCGGCCGTGGCCTATGAGATGCAGCGTGATTCTGCCACCTCGTTGCGCATTATTTTGGATTCGGGCGAAAAGATTGAGCAGGATAACGCGGCTGCGGCCATCCTGGCTATTGCTACCCAGCGCAAGGAAGCATTGGTGGCCGATGGAATTCTGTCCCAGGACAAAGCGGACGCCGCCTTCGAGTACTACTTTGGCAAAGCCCGTCTCAATACCGCGCGTACCGATGGCAGTATTTATTCCACCCCGCTGGACTTCCCGTGGGAGCCAGAGGAGCGGACGCAATCCCTAGACGGCAAGCAGTACACCGAAGCGGCCGTATTGGATTACCTCGACATGCTGGGTGCCAACTATGCCCAGGCGGTAATTCGCGCTGAGCTGGGCGAGTTTACCAAGGACTTGCCGCAGGCCCCTGCCGGCAACGCGGTGACCTCTCAAAGTGGCCAGCTGCCGACCATCGGGGAAACTGGCTCCGCCTTCCCGGATGAGTTCCCTGCCTATGCGGCGGCGCTGCGCGATATTGTCACCATCACCAAGCAGGTCAATGCACCTTTGGAGCAGGCCGCCGTCTCGCACCGTGATGCGGGAACCGTGCCTGAGGATGCGGCGGCGAATGAGCATTCCGGTCTATCCGCCTTCGAAGGTGGCCTCCTAGCCACCGGTATTGCGGCGCTGACCAGCGCCGCCGGATTCGGATGGTCCGCGCTCGACTGGTCCGAAATCCTTTCGCAATTGGGCCAGTTCTTCTCCTAGGCGTTAAGCCCTGCCCGCTGGGTTAGAGCAAGCGGAACGACGTTAAACCGGTGGGGCTCGCCGAACCCGTAAATGCATGCTGCTGTTGGCCTATGTGGGCGGAGCCAAAGTACTCGCCATTGGGCCGCGCGTGCAGGCTGGTCAATTGCAGTCTGTCCGTGGCATAGGGGCTTGTGCGTCGGCGTACCCACGATCCAATGTGCAGGCGGATGGCATCCGAATAGCGCGGGGAATTGAGATGGGCTAGCGGGCGATAGCCGGCGGCTACCTCCAGCGCGAAGACTACCCAGCCTTGGATGCGGTGCTGGGCGGCGACTTCCGCGGACGTCGGCAAGCGGCCATAGTGCACGCGGTGGGGTGCAATGAAGAGTTTGAGGTGCGAGTAGCCAGGAATGGGCTCGTACATGGTGGGGAAGTAGTGCTCCTGAATAAGGGCAGGAGGCGGACGCGTGATAATTGTCTCATGCCCGCCCCAACCCCGCCATTTCTGAGGGTTTCCTGAAAGGGATGGGCGCGAATGAGCGCGCGGTTCGCTATACTCTCGGGGAGTTAAAGAGAATCGTAACCAAAGGATTTAAGTACATGCGTGGTCTAATCGTTGACTATGTCGGCGTCCTTGACGGCACCGAAGAAGACAACCGCCGCTGGAAAGCGCTGCTGGCCGCCGCCAAGGCAAATGGCGCAGCAACCGCCATCCTGTCCAATGACCCAGGCGGACCAGGCGCGGAGCACATCCGCGAGTGGGGGTACCGCGGAAACGTCGACGCAGTCGTTCTCTCCGGAGAGGTGGGGGCGGAAAAGCCTGAGTCCGCTGCTTTCCAGGCGGCCGCAGATGCCCTAGAACTGCCACTCAATGACTGTGTCATGGTTGATGATTCCATCCTCAACGTGCGTGCCGCCGTGGAATCCGGCATGGTGGGCTTTTTGTACACCAGCTTTGACCGCGTCTCCGTTGAAATCCAGGCAGTCTTCGATATTGAAGGTGAGTTTTAGTGGCTAAAGCCCGCGTCTACATCCCTGCGACCTACGCCATGCTGGCGGAGCTGGAAGAAACCGGCTCGCTTTCCGCGCGCTCCGGCTGGGGCTTTATGGTGACCCCTGCACTGCAGGAGTTCTATACCGAGGGCGATGAAGAAGAAATTGCCTACTCGGCCTTCCTCGAGGCCTCTATGGCCTCCATGCGCCTATTGGCCATCGGCGATGAAGAGAAGTTCCCGCACCGCCGCGTGGTTATCTCGGTAGACTTGGATGATTCTGTCCTCACCCCGCGCCCGGATATGGGCGAGCCGGTGGTAGAGCTCAAGCCGGCGCAGTTCAGCAAGGATGACCTAGCAGCCATCCACGTGGATATTGCGGAGTCCGAGGAAACCACCGCAAAGGCCATCGAGGCTATCGATACCGCAGACCTGGGCGATGAAGACGCGGAGCTGGCCGTGGGCGATGCACTGGATAAGTTCATGGCCTTTTATCACCCCACCGAACTCCCTTTCCTCGTAGAATTGCTCTAAAACTCAAGGAGAAAACATGACTCAGCGTTTCAAGAACCTCGCTGCGGCCACCGTTACCGCAGGCGCAGCCCTCATCGCCGCGCCGGCCGCCCTGGCAGATACCACCCCAGCTGCGGATGCGGCTGCCGACGCCGTGCCCACCACCCCGTGGCTGGCGCTGCTAGAGACCTCCTCCCAGGGCACCTGGGGCCAGATCCTCGATGTATTCTTCGGCATCGTGGACGTCATTTTGGGTGTTATGGCCGATACCGGCTTCCAATTCTAATTTTCCCACTCCACGTTGGTGCGCAGGGCCTCGAGTAGGCCGCGCACCGCGTCGCGCCGCCGCGCACTGGCGGTATCAGGGGAGATAAGCGCAGGATCATCGAGGCCGCATTCTGGGTCCGCAGGGGGACCCATATGCGTACAACCGCGGGGGCAGTCCTCGATGGCGGCGGCAAGGTCTTCAAAGACGCCAAGCACGTCATCGGCATCCACGTGCGCGAGGCCAAAGGAACGAATGCCGGGGGTATCGATAATCCAGCCGCCGGTGAATGCATCCTCGGCGGGGAGGGGGAGCGCCACCGATTGGGTGGAAGTATGCCTGCCCTTGCCGACGCCCGATACTTCCCCTGTTTCCCTATCCGCATCCGGTACCAGCCGGTTGACCAGGGTGGATTTACCCACGCCGGAATGTCCGATGAGTGCGGTGACGTGGCCGTCGATGTGGTGGCGCACCGCCTCAAGCCCGTCTTCGACGCCGGCTTCCACCACCGTGACGTCGAGGTCGGCGAACTCGGCCGCGAAGGGAGCAGGATCTGTGAGATCGGTCTTGGTCAGGCACAGGATGGGGTGGATATTGCCCACAAACGCAGCGATCAAGGCGCGCTCGACAAATCCGGAGCGCGGCGGCGGATCGGCCACGGCGGTAACGATGAGCATCTGGTCCGCATTCGCCACCACGATGCGCTCATAAGGGTCGGTGTCGTCGGCCGTGCGCCGGAGGACGGAGGCGCGTTCCTCCAGCTTCACAATGCGCGCTAGGGTGTCCTTCTTGCCGGAGGTATCGCCCACGACGCCCACGCGGTCGCCCACCTCGATGACGGTGCGGCCCAGCTCGCGGGCGCGCATGGCGGTCACCCGCGGGCCGTCGTCTAGCGCTACGCCCCAGCGCCCGCGGTCCTTGGTGATGACCATGCCGAACTTGGCATCTTTGTGCTTGGGGCGGTCCTTGGTACGCGGCCGCGAGCCCTTGCCGGGGCGCACGCGCACATCGGATTCGTCGAAGGAACCGAAACGCCTAGCCATTGCTCTCCTGTTGCTCGGGGTCCACCATCGTCTCCCACATGCGGTCGAAGCCGGGCAGGGTCTTCGCGGTGGTGGAAATGTCTTCTACCTCTACGCCCGGTACCCGCAGGCCGATAATCGCGCCCGCGGTGGCCATGCGGTGATCCGCGTAGCACGGCCACTCGCCGCCGTGGAGAGGGGCGGGGTCGATGTGTAGGCCGTCGGCAAGCTCGGTGACCTTGCCGCCGAGGGCGTTGATATTATCCGCCAGCGCCTTCAAACGGTCGGTCTCGTGCCCGCGCAGGTGCGCAATGCCGGTCAGGGTAGAGGGGGTGTCCGCCAGGGCGCACAATGCCGCGACGGTGGGGGTGAGCTCGCCAATATCGCCCATGTTGCGCTCGATCCCCTGCAGCGCGCCGTCTTTGGCGCCCTTGGCAGTGACAAAGCCCGGCTCTTGGGTGACCATGACACCCATATCCACCAAAATATGCCGAATGGCGTCGCCCGGCTGGGTGGTATTGGCAGGCCATCGCTTAATGGTCACGCGGCCGCCGGTGACGGCAGCGGCGGCAAGGAAGGGCGTGGCGTTGGAGAGATCCGGCTCGATTGCCCACTCCCGCCCGGCAATCGGGCCAGGGTGTACGGTCCAGGTATTCTCCCCGGAATCCACGCGTACGCCGGCTTGGCGCAGCATGCCTACGGTCATCTCCACGTGCGGCATGGACGGTAGGGGACCGCCCTCGTGGGTGACGGTGATGCCCTTGGCAAAGCGCGCACCGGCCAGCAGGAGTCCGGAGACGAACTGCGAGGAGCCAGAGGCGTCGATAGTGACCTCGCCGCCTTCCGGAACTCCGCGCGAGCGGACGGTAAAGGGAAGGCTATCGCCGTCCACCTCGACGCCGAGCTGGCGCAGTGCGTCCAGGGTGGTGGACATGGGACGGGCGTAGGCCTGCTCGTCGCCGTCGACAAGCACGGCGCCATCAGCCAAGGCCGCAACCGGCGGGATAAAGCGCATGACCGTGCCGGCCAGGCCGCAGTCCACCGTGGCACCCTTAAGCGGGCTTGGGGTGACGTGGATATCCTCGCCCTCGTGCTCGAAGCGCACGCCCATAGATTCCAGGGCCTTTTCCATCAGCTGCGAATCGCGCGAGACGAGCGGCGCGCGCAGGGTAGAAGGGCCATCGGCCAACGCCGCCAGAATGAAAGCGCGGTTGGTAATAGACTTCGAGCCCGGCACGTGCTGGGCCCACGTAATGGGGCCTGCCGCTTGCGGGGCGGACCAAGGTTGAGACATATCGTCCATAATAGAGGGCATGTGCGGAAGATTCGTTCTTTTTACCGAGTCCCTTCTCGATGAAGTCGGCGCGCTGCCCGGAATTACTGAGGTCCATGCCCCACAAGGCACCCCAGGCCCGCGCTACAATATTGCGCCCACCCAGCCGGTGGCGATGGTGCGCGTGCGCGAAAGCCTCGCTCAAGTCGACCCTGCGCGGTGGGCGCTGCTGCCGCACTGGAAGAAGGACCTGGACGGCCCGCCGCTGTTTAACGCCAGGGCGGAAACGGTGGCCACCAAACCCTCCTTCCGGCATGCCTTTAAAGGGCAGCGCTGCCTTATCCCCATGAACGGCTACTACGAATGGCACCAGGAAGAAGGCGGCAAGCAGCCGTATTTCGTCCGCGCGGAAGAGGGCCTGTTGTGGGCGGCAGGCCTGTGGGACACCGGCCTAGACCGCCTGTCTGCCACGATTGTCACCACTGCAGCTACGGAAGAAATGGAGTGGCTGCACCATCGCCTGCCACGCTTCTTGGCGGCCGAAGAAATGCGTACCTGGCTGGAGGGTAGCCCCGAAGAAGCCGCTGAGCTGCTCTTGCCGACGCCCCTGCGTGGCTTCCACACCCACCCCGCCGACAAGGCCGTGGGCAGCGTATCCAACGATTATCCGGATCTACTCGGCGAGTAGATCGGCAAAGCTGGCAGAGCACAGCTCTGCGAGGTCCTCCGCATTGAGCTCGATATCCAGCCCGCGGCGCCCGCCGGAAATAAAGACGGTATCGAAAAGCACGGCGGTTTCCTCAATGACCGTGGGCAGCGGGTTCTTCTGTCCCAGCGGGGAAATGCCGCCCGGGATGTATCCGGAGGACTTGGACGCGTCATGCGGATCCGCCATGGCGGCCTTAGAAACGCCGTGGGCGGCCGCGGCTTTCTTGAGACTCAGGTGGTGGGTGGTAGGGATGACGCACACCGCCAACTGCCGCTTGGACCCTTTGCCCGCCGTTAAATCGATGACCAGGGTTTTGAGCACGCGTTCCGGCTCTACCTCGAGGGCCGCCGCGGCGTGATCGCCGAAGTGATCCTTGCCCGCCTCAAAGGTGTACACATGGTGGTCTACGCCGGCGTCTTCCATGACTTTGAGCGCTGGGGTGGCTGCATGCGGGGACTTTTTGGACATGACTGGGATTCTAACGCTACGCGTTAGGATAGAAATTGTGGCTAAAGAAACAATCAGCGAAAAGGAGCTGCAGCGCCGCTTCGAAGCGGAAGCGCTGCCCCTGCTAGACCAGCTCTACGGCGGTGCCCTGCGTATGACGCGCAACCCACAAGATGCTGAGGATCTCGTGCAGGAGACCTACCTCAAGGCCTATAAGTCCTTTCATTCCTTCAAGCAAGGTACGAACCTCAAGGCTTGGCTGTATCGCATCATGACCAATAACTACATCAACTCCTACCGCAAGGCGAAGCGCCGGCCCACGGAGTCCTCGGCCGATGACCTGAGCGATTTTCAGCTCTATACCACTGCGGGACACGATTCCACTGGCCTGGAATCCGCCGAGGTAGCTGCGCTTAAGGACATGCCAAACGCCACCATTTCAGAGGCCATGAATGACCTGCCCGATGACTACCGGATGGTGGTGTACTACGCGGATGTAGAGGGCTTGGCGTATAAAGAAATTGCAGAAATCATGGATACTCCACTGGGCACGGTGATGTCCCGGTTGCACCGGGGAAGAAAATTGCTCCGGAAAGCGTTGAAAGACGTGGCACGAGAACAAGGCATTGGATTAGAACACCCAGACATGGAGGAGAAGTAATGGACCGCGCAACGGAACACAACTGTGGTGCGTGTAGCTCCCCAGAGGTACAGGCCCTCCTATGCGAGCTTCTCGATGAATCGACCACCTATGCCCGCGCACTCGCTATCCGCGAGCACATTGCCCAGTGCGATTTCTGTCAGCAGCGCCTCGAGAGCGAGGAGATTATCCGCTCCCTGGTGCGCAACTGCTGTAACGGCCAGGCCAAGGCGCCGCAGGCGCTGCGCCGCCGCATTTCGATAGAAATCACCCGCATCGACACGGCGTGGTAGGCACTGTTGCTCATCCGCTGTGGTGGGGTCTGGTCTCATGATCTTCCAACTTTTTGCTTGAGTCCATACTGATCGGGCCGAATTGAGGGCGGAAGGGCCGAATTGAGACCCCAATGTGTTCAATTCGGCCCGATCACATTGGACTTAAGGCACGGAGAGGTCAAGCGGGGGCTAGGAGACGACATCGATGTGCGTCTGACATAGCAAAAGCCCGGTTCTACGGTCGAAGTGACCGAGGGAACCGGGCTTTGAGTAATGCTGTGCGTTATGCGCCAGGACGCTTGCCGTGATTAGCGGACTTCTTGCGGCGATCCTTGCGCTTGCGACCACGCTTGCTCATTGCGCACTCCTTCGTTGAGGGTATCTGAACTTTATTCAACTGTAGCGGCTAAGGGCGCCGAAACGAAAATTGGGGGCCGCTTATTAAGCGGAAACGCGGGCGCGGCCACGGCCGCGGTTGCGGCGACGCTTGAGGGCGCGGCGCTCCTCTTCAGACAGGCCGCCCCAGACACCGGCGTCCAGGCCGGATTCCAGCGCCCACTTCAGGCAGGAAGAGGCAACGGGGCAGCGGTTGCAGACCAGCTTGGCCTTAGCGATTTGGGTAAGTGCAGGACCAGAATTGCCTACTGGGAAGAACAGCTCGGGGTCTTCGTCGCGGCAAACAGCTTCGTGGCGCCAATCCATGATTGATATCTCCTAACAAAAATTCGACAGCAGTAAGCACAAGCGCTTTTCATGAAAATGAAAAGCAACCAATGCCAGGGTGGGTGGTTGTGTGAACTGGTCTGCGTGCAGTGGGGCCCGGTCTCGAGGTCGGGCCAGCGTCGCCGCCGCCAATGGTTCACATTGTGGTTACTTGAAGTTTCCTTCAAGTTAAGAAGAGGTTTACGTCCTCTTTCTTTTTGCTACCCCAGAATCATGACATGTTTACTCAGACTCCGCTAGGGGTAAAGGCAAAATTGTGGCCAACCTCACGTGAATGAAACTAGTGTGGGGGTCATTTAGGTCGACGTATGAGTTGAAAGAAGCCTGTGAGAAACGCGCTGAACTGGCGCATTGTCCAAAAAACATTGAGTGTGGTGACTGAAGAAGCGTCAAATCTACCCGGCTAACCCCTGCCCCCGCGAAACCTGAGTGGCGCACAAGGAAATGGCCTTGACCGGTGAGTAGACTGTGGGGTTGTGTCTAAGCAGAAGAAAAAGCAGGTAAACAAAAAGCAAAGTGTTTCCTCCGCGCAGCCGGCGCGTGAGGAGAAGACCCAGCAGGGCGCGCCACAGCCGGTCCTCGTGGCCGCAGCGCTCGCCGTGGTTCAGTCCATCGCCGTCATCTGCTTCGGTATCTTTCTGATTGTGCGCGAGGTGACCGGCGCAGAAAATGGTTCCATGGTCTCGGACTCTGGCTCCGGGAGCTTTGTGGGGCTGGGCACCGCACTATTTATCTTTATTGTCTTTGGCTTTGTCATCGTCGGCGCTTGGGCCATGGTCAAGGGAAAGCGCTGGGGTAGGGGAGCCATTATCCTGGTCGAGCTCATCTTGGCGGCGAGCTCCTTCCAGATGTTTAGTGGTGGATCGCCGCTACTTGGTGCGGTCACTTTGGTAAGCGCCGCAGTGGTCATCTTCCTGCTGATGTTCGTCCGCGCTTCTACGGAGTGGGCGGCAGCAAACTTCTAAATTCGCTGCCACGCACACAAGGGCCGCGCCCCGGGATAACCGGAAGGCGCGGCCCTTGTGTTGCAGAGGGGGTTAATCGGCGCTTAGGCCCACGACCTGATCGCTGCGGCTTTCCACGATGGTCTCGCCCGCCAAGGTGAGGTAGACGGGGCCGTGGTAGCTGCCGCGATCAACCGGGATGGTTCGCAGCGTTTTGCCGGTGGACCAATCCATGACAGCAATGCCCGCTTGGGTAGGTACCAACATGTGCTCATCGACGGCGATGGGGGTGCCGATGGCATCATCCACCACGTGATCCACTGCGAGGTCGCTCGGTTTGAAGAGATAGAGCCGGGAGCCATCAAACCAGGTCATATGGTGCGGCAGGTCCGCGGTTGCCGGGGCGAACGGCGAGGCGCCTGCATCGATGTCTGGAGAGGGCTCTGCCGAAGTAGAGTCCAGCTTTTCGCCCTTATTGTTATAGGACTCGATCGTGGGGTTCGGTCCTGGGCGGTAGACGGCGGCGGCCTTTTGTCCCACAGCGACAAGCCGGGCGCCGTCGGTGGCTATGTCCACATCGGCAGCGATATCGGGCTCACGGGAATCATCAGGGGTGGTGTCCTGGAAGCGCAGCCAGGTGGTGCCCGGCTTATCGGGGCAGGACTCGGTCAGTGCCAAATTCTCGGTACGGGTAAGGGCGGAGCTAATGGTGCAGTCTTCATGCGGTTGCTTGTCCGGTTCCTGTTTGGCCTCCACATCACCGTATTCCACGGTGCGCACCAAATCGGAGCGCCACAAATCGATGCGGTCGGTGGAGACCGTTCCTACCCGGTCATTAGAGGAAACGGGTACAACCTCTTCCGAGTTGACGGCGCTGCGGGTGCTGTCATACTCGCCAGTTGCGGCACTAATCGCCACGGTATCCCCGCAGCCCACGCCGGTTTCATACGACGCCACGATTTTGCCCCACGCTGTTGACAGCGAGCACAGATCCGCGTCCGTGCGCTCATAAGTCCACGCCTCGGAGCCGTCCGGGTTCGTGGCGGTGAGCGTGTGATCGGCGTGCGTGATGGTCAGGCCGTGTGCCGAAACCGCCCGGTATTGGCCGGGTACTGGTTCGTTGGGGAGGCTGAAGGACTCGTGGAGGGCCTCGGGGACGTCGGCAAGCGCGGGTGCATCCTTATCCCCAGGAACGGCCGCTTGGCTGAGATGCGCCTGGTTAATATTGGCGGTGATAGCCGCCCCGCCGACCGCGATGGCGCAGAGCACGGTAATAACGCCGGTGGCCTTCCAATCGGTGGGCGTCGAGCGCAAAATGGGAGCTTTAGTCATCGGCGGCCTCCTCGCCGGCGCCGGGAGCTGCCGCGGCGCGCGGTGGTACGGGTGGGGGATTTCTCGCGGACAGGAACTTGGCCCACGACCTTGGTCTCAGGGCCGACAGTCTCCTCTACATCCGCGGGGATGTCTAGCGCCTGGGCCAGCTCCGGGGACGTGGAGAACCACTGTGGTGGATTCGGCTCACCCAAATCCAGCTCATCATTAATAACCTGCCATTTGCCCAGCTCATCGTAGCCCACCATGGTGATAGCGGTGCCCGTATGGCCGGCGCGCCCCGTGCGGCCAATGCGATGGACAAAGGTCATCGGATCATCCGGAACCTGATAGTTGATGACGTGGGTGACATCATCAACGTCGATGCCGCGGGCAGCAATATCAGTGGCGACCAAGATATCCACCTGGCCGGTGCGGAAGGCATGGAGCGACTTCTCGCGCGACTTTTGTCCCAGATCGCCGTGGACTGCACCCACGTGGAAGCCGCGCCGGGCAAGGTCATCGGCCAGCTGGGCGGCCGCGCGCTTGGTGCGGGCGAAGATGATGGTGCGCCCGCGGCCGGCGGCCTGCAGGGCGTGGGCGACAACGGCAACCTTATCCATGCGGTGGGCTTGGAAGGTGACCTTACGAGTGGAGGAATGGGTGAAATCCTGCTCGCCGGATTCGGCGCGGATATGGATGGGTTTATCCATAAACCGGCGGGCGAGCGTCAAAATCGCGCCCGGCATCGTGGCGGAAAAGAGCATGGTCTGGTGGGCATTGCCATCGAGTGCCTTGAGGATAGCCTCCACCGAGGGTAAAAAGCCCAAGTCCAGCATCTCGTCGGCCTCATCGAGCACCAAGATAGCCACGCGATCTAGTTGCAGATTGCCGCGCTCGTGGAGATCGATCAATCGGCCGGGCGTGCCAATGATGACATCGACGCCCTTGTTGAGTTTTTTGATCTGTTCCTCATAGGGACGGCCGCCGTAAATGGAGGCAAGGCGCACGGGCAGGTGGGCGGCAGCCACCTGCAGGTCCTCGGTGACCTGCTGGGCAAGCTCGCGGGTGGGGACCACCACGAGGGCGCGCGGGGTGCCATCGAGCTCGTCGATATCGGCGTCATCAAAGACGCGGTCCAAAAGCGGCACGCCAAAGCCATAGGTCTTGCCCATGCCGGTGCGCGCTTGGCCAATCAAGTCCTGGCCGGATAGCGCGATGGGCAGGGTTAATTCCTGGATTGCAAAAGTACGCGTGATGCCACGAGTGGCGAGACCATCGCAGATTTCGGCCGCAACGCCGAGTTCCGCGAAGCTCGGTGGCTGGGATTTTATGTCAGACACACCTTGATAGTAGCCGGGATGGTTATAGTGGGGCCATTGACAATAAAACTCTAGTTAGAGGAGGAATCTTCATGGATATCAGGTTTGGCTTCGCGGATACCGCTCGCGAGCTGGTCATTAGCGCTGCAGGTGACCAGGCCGAGCTGACGCAGAAGATTAACAGTGCCCTGGCGGATAACTCCACCCTGGAATTGGAAGATGACAAGGGCCGCAAGTACCTCGTGCGCACTGACCGCGTGGTCTACGTCGAGGTCGGCATTGCAAAGAAGCACGCCGTGGGATTCGCCGGCGCCTAAGGCGAGCGCATAGGGCTGCTGATTCAGCTTTTTTAAATACAAACGGGTAACCTAAGGCCCCATGGAAAAAAGGGAGAATCGCCACGCTCACCGGAGCCAGGGCCATGCGCCGGACCACCCCAATGCGGTGGTCCGGTTTGCGCGCCAATATGGCTGGTGGCGCGTGGTGGCTATCCCCCTCATGATCGCGCTGACCATTTGGTTCATCGTCGATATCGCCACCGGAACTTCCTCCGAAGAAGATGCGGAAGCCACTAGCGAGGCTGCCCCAACGAGTACGGAGAAGATGGGCCCTGATCCTGCCGATGCTGCAGCGGTCAAGCGGGAAATCAGCGAGATGCCGCCCGGTGGCTCCTATACCAAGCAGGGCAAGGGCACCTTCCACGAGGTAGGCGAGCCTGGCGCCGTTGCGGGTAAGGGCGGCGAGCAAAAGGTGCGCTATTCCATCGAGGTAGAAGATGGCCTTAACACCGCACCGTATGGAGGCGATGAGTCTTTTGCCGCCATGGTGGAGGCCACCTTGTCTGACCCGCGCGGCTGGACCGCGCAGAAGGACTTTGAGTTCGAGCACGTGGCCGCTGATGCGGAACCGGATACCCGCATCCAGCTGACTTCGCTCGGCACCGCCGCAGAGCGCTGTGGCGAGAAGATTGAAACGGAAACCTCCTGCCACACCACCATTACGGGCGAGTCCACCACCATTATCAACGAGGCCCGCTGGGTGCGCGGCGCCACGCCTTTTGAAGGCGATATGGGCAGTTATCGCCAGTACGTCATCAACCATGAGTTGGGTCATGCCATTGGCTATGCAGCCCACCAGCCGTGTGGCGGCCAGGGCAAGCTAGCGCCGGTCATGATGCAGCAGACCTTGGACCTTAACAACAAGAAATTGCACGATCGCAATCCCAGCGAGGTCTATCCTGATGAGGACGTGACCTGCTCACCAAACCCGTGGCCTTATCCGAATCCGGATAATAAGGATCCCCACCAACCCGAATAGGAGTTAAGGATGCCGCTTCCCCCAGAGCATGTTTTAAGCGCCTTCCACGCGGAAACCGGTGCCACTGGTACCCGCCGCGCGCAGGGCGATCAATTGGGCCCGGTGTGGGATAACGGCATCAAGGTGGGCGACGTGGTCTATTCCCAGGCCGGTCCGTTTGCCGCCTGGTCCGCTAAGGTGCGCGAGCGCCTCAGCGTGCAGGGGGCCCGCGTTTCCCGGCCGGTACTGTCTAGCGATGGCCGGCACACGGCCGCTGGGTGGAAGGCTACCCAGTTTATTCCGGGCCAAGTACGCGGGCGAATTGATGAAACCGCACAGATGGCGTTGCGCTTGGATGCGGCTATAGCCGAGGTACCCCTTCCCAACGGGCAGCGCAGCGATGCCTTCGCTCGCGCAGAGCGCGCCGCCTGGGAGGAAACGGGCGAGGCTTATCGCCCAGCCCTGCTTGCCGACGTCCCCCTTATCCCCGCCCACACCGCTCTTCTCACCACCACGGTTTACCATGGCTCCAACCCGCCGGGCATTGTAGAAATTGTGCCGAGCGAATCCCCACGCCCAGCCGGCTGGACCGCCGCTTTGGTTATTGTGGACGGGCTCATTGCCCAGGCGGTTGATGATGGGATCTGCCAGCGCTTCAGTCACGTGCCCGGTATGCCGGAATTGCTGTTGCGCGCCGTGTCGTATCGCCGACACATCAATGACCTGCACTCCGCATCGCGTTCAAACACGCGTTCGCACATTGAGCGGGTGGAGCAGCATCTGGTGTCGCGGGCATCTGCCATACTGGAGCGGTGAGTTACGACCCCCATTCCACCGCGCGTGCGGGAGTGGTCCTTCCACCGTCCCCGCAGGTGCGCCTCGTTCCCCGTACCCAGTCCGCCACGACCCGGAGCTGGCCTGTTGACCTGCCCGAATCCGGTACCTGGAAGGTAACCGGTGCCGCCGGCACCGGTGTGTCCAGCTTCCTTATCGATACCGTCATTCATGCCTTGGATAAAGCCCGGGAGACCGGCGCGGATCCCTCCGGCATCCTGGTTATCGCTCCCTCGAAGGAATCCGGCGCCCGGCTGCGCCGCGAGCTTTCCGAGCGCCTCGAGGATTACGCCGCCCAGACCTCCATGGTGCGTTCCGTGCACTCCCTCGCATTCGCGTTGCTACGCACAGCAGCCGAGGAGGAGCTGCGACTTATTACCGGTGCCGAGCAAGACGCCGTTATCCGCGAGCTGCTCACTGGCCAAGCAGAAGACGGACATGGCTCGTGGCCCGCGGAGATGCGGCCCGCGCTGGAATATGTGGGCTTCGCCCGGCAGCTGCGCGATTTCCTTTTGCGCTCCATTGAACGCGGCTTGGGCCCGGGAGACCTTGAGCGCCTCGGCGCCGAGCACGGCCGCCCTATGTGGTCTGCGGCGGGTGAATTCCTGCGCGAGTACGAACGCGTGCAGCTTCTTTCCCGCGCCCATTCCTATTCCGCGGCGGAATTGGTCACCGCGGTTCTCCAGCGCCCCCAGCTCCTGCGCGAGCACCCCTTCCACACCATCATTGTCGATGATGCGCAATTGCTCGATCCCACCGCTGGCAAGCTCATTCGCGAAATGACCCCGCAGGCGGATCTAGTGGTGGTGGGCGGCGATGCCGATCAATCCGTCTTTGCCTTCCGTGGTGCTAGCTCGCGTTTCCTGCGGGAATTCCCGGCTGACCACGATATCGAGCTCACCGAGCCTCACCGCACGCCCTCACCGGCGTGCATCTCCATTGTGGATTCGGACGGCAGGCTGCGCGACGTCGTAGCCAATACCGCGCGGCGCCGTCACTTAGAAGACGGCGTGCCTTGGCGGGATATCGCCGTCATCGTTCGTTCAACCGGTGATATCGGCCAGATGCGCCGCACCCTGTTGGCCGCCGGCGTGCCCGTGCACATTAGCCCTACCGACGTCGTCTTGGCCGAACAGCGTTTAGTCTCCGCCGTGCTGCTCGCCCTGCGTGCCTTAGAGGAAGACCTATCAAACTCGGAGTTGGAAGAATTGCTCACCGGCCCCGTGGGTGGCGCCGATCCCGTCACCCTGCGCCGCCTTATCCGTGGTCTGCGCCGCTGGGATTCCACCACCCGGGGCATCGATAGCCTTCGCGGTCTTCTCTATGGCGAGCTCCCAGATTTTAATGGGCAACTTACTGAGCGCGAATACTCCATTCTGGAGCGTGTACGCGCGGTTCTTAGCGCCGGCCGGGACGCACTCGCCTCCGGGGACTCTGTGGAGGAGGTCCTCTGGGCTGTGTGGAGCGCAACTGAGCTCGATAGCCGCCTGCAGGCTTCGGCGCTGCGCGGTGGTGCGACCGGCTCGCAGGCCGACCGCGACTTGGATGCAATGATGGCGCTTTTTGACGCCGCAGGCGACTACGTCGAGCGCCGCCCTGATTCCTCGCTGCGCGCCTTCCTGACGCATATCACCGAACAGGAACTTCCCACCGGTGTGCGTGACCGCCGCACCGCTATTCCGCAGGCAGTAGAGATCCTGACTGCACACGGCGCCGTGGGCCGCGAATGGGATACCGTCATCGTGGCCGGCGCACAGGAAGGAAGCTGGCCTTCGCTAGGGGAGACCGGCTCCATCTTTGGTCAAGAAGATCTCATCGATCTCCTCGACCACGATATTGATCCCGATACCCCCGTCAGCCACGTTGCCTCCCGTTTGGCAGAGGAGCGTCGACTCTTCCATGTCGCTACCACGCGCCACCGACAGCGCCTGCTCATTGCCGCTGTGGAAAACCCGGAAGGTGATACGGTCTCTGAGCCTTCGCGCTTCATTAGTGAATTCGCTGGCCGTGGGGTGGACGTGCCTGGCCAAGCTGCGCGTCGGCAAGCAAAGCGGGCGCTGCGCCGCACCCAACTCCCGCGCGAACTGGGCCTCGATGTGCCCGAACCCGCACCCGTGTCATTGCGCGATGGGCTCGAGGTGGATCCCCTCGATGTGGCGGTGCTGTCCGTGCCAGCCTTTGTTGCACAATTGCGCCGCGTAGTTACCAATCCGGAATCCAGTGAGGTTGAGCGCAAACAAGCAGCGCGCCAGCTCGCCCGCTTAGCAGCAGCCGATATCCCTGGCGCCCACCCGGAGCAATGGTGGTCTGCGCGCTCCGTTGCGGCTGAAGTGCCGCTGCATACCAGCGGTAGCTTGTCGCCTTCCCGTGTGGAAGCATTGCTCAACTGTCCACTCAAGGCCGTGCTCGGCAATGTGGCTGAGGACCCAAGCACCGAGGAACACCTGCTCCGCGGTACTTTGGCGCACGCCTTCTTTGAAGCCCTTGGCCGCGGCATGGACGCGGAAAAGGCCAAGCTATTGGTGATGGAAGCCTTCGAGCGGATTCAGGACGTACCGCAGTGGCAATTGCGTTTCAAACTCGATGAGTTTTCCACCCTGTTGGACCGCGCCCGGGAATGGGCGTGCCAATCCGAGGTCAATCAAGAGCTTGCCGGTGTGGAAATCCCCGTAGGCGTACGTGTCAGCGAGGAGGTGCGCATCGGCGGCTATATGGACCGTCTGCTTCGCGATGAAGAGGGCAATTACCTGGTGGTGGACCTCAAGACGGGCAGAAGCAAGCCGGCTAAGAAAGAGGGCGAGGACCATGTGCAGCTGATGACCTATCAGCTTGCGCTTGCCCATGGCGCATTTGACGGCCACCAGGTTCACGACGGCGAAGGCATGCCGCGCCAGGGCGGTGTGCTGGTGTATCCGGGCGCGACCACCAAGAAGATTGGTGAGATTTGGCAAAGCGATAAGTCGCCGGAAGCCCTGGAAGAATTCGCCGCACTTCTGCCCCCGCTGGTGGAGGAGATGCGGGGCCCGCGCATCACTGCGCGCACCAATAAAGACTGCGATAAATGCCCAATTCGCTCCATCTGCCCCGTGCAGGAAG
>ERZ1030923.29-NODE-29-length-49095-cov-40.884462_pt1 | contig 49095 bp, 42 predicted proteins | sample MGYA00518601_ERZ1030923 | MGnify/ENA primary metagenome ERZ1030923 (study PRJEB33718, sample SAMN03159691) | human skin metagenome | collected 2014-05-20 | study: EMG produced TPA metagenomics assembly of the PRJNA266117 data set (Human skin bacterial metagenome... | reverse complement strand
ACTAGAGCAGCATAGCTAACCCCCGACGTGTCCACTTTCCGGGGGTCAGGCCCGGATGAGACGAAAGAGAAATATGGATGCGCACGAGCACCCGAGTCAAGGGCAATTTATAAGACTAAGCATTTATGATGCTTGTACCCTTGCGACCAGGAGGCTCCTTCCCTTTAGCGTGTCTAACTTCCACAGCGTTCGCACCACGCGGACGCACCCGCCTTCGCCCTGCTCACTATCGAGTCCTCTGCCCCGCCTTGCTTGCCGACGCCCTCCCAACCAACCCCTCGGCTACCGAGGTCAGTCCCCAACTCCTTGACTGCGGCCTTGAGCGAAACATGTGATTAGTCCTCGTACATCGCGACCGCGTCGCGCTTGACCTGATCCGAATAAGCCTTCCTAGGCGTGGAGATAAACTACCTCTCCCAGACCCAACACGGCAGGAAGCAGAAGTGTCTACCAAACAGGGTCAGGTCTATTCCTGCCTTTCCCTTTTTCTGGCTTGCCTGCGCGCACGCCTACGAGCACGCTTTGCTTTGCGGATGTCGACGACCCAACGCGGAACAAACGGCCACGGAAGCGGAACCCCGAACACACCCGTAACTGCAATGAAGAAGAGGACGAGAACTGCCATGAGCAGAAACGTCAGCACCGTGTAGACAAACTCGGGAGGGTTTAAACTATCGACCAACCCTGCAATACCCATTACACCAAAAAAGAGCGAGCCGTAAGGATAAAGGAAAAGGGCGTCATCCTTTGGATCGCCTTCCGGATCGACTGAGTCGTACCACTCTTCCGATCTGGGATTTCTGCGCACCTCCAAAATGTAGTAGGCCCAGAAGAGCACCATGGCAAGCACTGACCCGGCGCAAAAGAGCAGATAAGGAATATCCGTGTCCATGGATATAACCTCCCGTGGATACTGGTTACGGTATCTAATTAAACGCTACCAGCGTCTGCTGGGCTAAGGCACGAGACGAAAACGACTTATAGATGCGCACAAGCACCGCAACCAAAGACAATGAATAAGACCGGCCCATTATGATGCTTGTAGCCTTGCGCCCTTTAGGCCCCTTCCCTTTAACGTGACCAGCTTCGGCAGCATCCGCACCACGCAGACACCCCGCCTTCGCCCCGCTCACCAACGAGTCCTTTGCCACCGCCTTTGCTTGCCGACGCCCCGCCTAACCACCCCACTCCCCGCGTGGTACAGCCCAACGCCGGTGAATCAGAACTGCACAACTTCAGCGAGGTATCCATGCCACTGAACACCCCGGACCCCACCCACCGCTGGCCACACGAGCGCTACGGAAGCGCCGCACGGAAAGCACTAGCGCTGCGGGAGCTCGTTCGGACTGGGCTAAAAGGACGGGCGCTTGACGATGTCGCAGCTGCCAAGCGCCCGCCACCACAAGCGCGGATTTCCCAATTATTCTCCGCCACAGGGGAAAAGGCCCAACTCTGCACCTAGTGTGAAACCAGTACATTCCACCGCAGAGTTCACACTCGCTTGTCCCCCTGCCTAAATCACCGGAAGTCAGCTATTGCGCCGGAAGATCATGACGCAGGGTTCGCTCCCCAGTCGGCTTTTGCTTGAAGAACTTCACCGCAGATACGCCCATTCGCGTAGCTCGCGACCATGATTCCGATCCAGACAAATTCTTTTGGAACGTCTCCTCAAGGTACACGTTGTCACCTGGACACAGGTTATCTATGGAGAAGTTGATCGGACCACCGTATTCCGCTCCGTCAATCGCGAACATCGAATTACCATTAACTACGATTGCTAATTGCATGTAGTTCTTCGCGCCTGGGTTTGTGTACGGTTGGTGGACCCGGAAACAAAGGGTTCCGCCCATCCTCACAGTGTGCAGGAAGACGCGCATCCGGTTTCCTGCCTGCAATGTATTCGGCGGCATCCTGAATGACTTCTTGATTTCGACATCGCAAAGATGATCACCCTGAGTGCTTACAACCTCTGCTGACAAAGGCGCGCGACCCGAGCCATTGTTGAGCTGTTCCCTCTTTAAGTCACGCCATGCAGAATATAGAGTCTCCTGGGAATTAACAGGGTACCGGTTGAGCTCTGGGGCATTTCTTTCAATTAAGTCCCTAACGACCAGACCTCCCCGAACTTCTTGTTCGTCGAATGCCGCCATTAAGTCCCTAACGCGGCGAATTCCTGCCGGAGCCCACGTATCAAACGCTGCATCAAGTTCATTATGAATCTCTCCGAGCCATTTGCCATGCCTGAATTCCCAGTAGGTGAGAGCACCGCGGCCGTATCCATAAAGATTCGAGTCAAAGCCCAAAGCCTTTAGCCTCGAAGAAACGTCTACTGGGAAGTCACCCTGGCATTTTTCTACTAGGGCGCCAAACGACAGGTTCGTATTCCCTGTACGAGAAAGCTCGATGGCATTTCCACGGATGTTCAGCCATGCCCCTTCAAAAACCTTGCGATACGAAGCAACCAAGCGGTTCCCGTGGAAGCCCACCGTATTATTTTCTAGGAGTTGTTCTAGTTGGTCATCCACCATTTCGAGTGACTCCATGTCGAAATAAACATGGTCCTTCAAGTCGCAGGATGACAGCATCTGGCGCACGATCGACTCGTCATTTTCCATCGTTCGGCCAAAGAAAGAGCCTCGTTGTGCTAGGCCTTCCTCACGTTTTGCAAGACCGTAGGTATACCCCACGATACGGTCCCAGTAAGGCTTGGCCATTGCAAGAACAAGCCGACTATCGACCCCGCCGCTAATTGAAAATGCAATCTGCGGATAGCGGTCAAAGTACCGCGACTGTGCCGCACGCCAAACGCGCTCAATTTCGGCGTACTTGGATTCCGAATCCCACTCATAAAAGGGATTAGCTTCACGCGGATAGAAGCGCACAGTTTCCCTCTCGCCCCAGTTCAATTTGTGATTGGGGAGCAAGTGTCGTATTTGCTTGTACGGTGTTAAATCCGCAGCCCACTGGTACTCGGCAACACGAGCATTCTTGAGAGAATTGGAAAGTAATTCGTGTGGGGAAACTTGGTTCAAAAGGTGCAAGTGGGAAGCCGCAATAGGTTGGTCAGCCGAGTAGTACACCGTCCTGTTTCCAATTGCGTCATTGTAGATCCAGGTTTTTCCGTGAAGGTGCAGAACAATAAGATAACGACCGCACAGATAGTCGAGCTCGTCTTCGAACAATTCAATCGACTCTTGTGCCAACCGCAAAAGGCGATGTGCCGAAGGGTCATCCTTTCCATCCTCCGAGCCCGAAGCCCAGTGCCCCCTAATGATCAAGAAATCTCCATTTTCAGCAGAGGCTTGATCTTCGTCCACGAAGTTATCACTCCACCACCAAAGACCATTCGGTAACGCTCGCTTTTCAAAATGGACGATGGAGCCAAAGTCCCTGTTGGACAATACAAAACCACTGGCAAACGGAAGGCTTTTCTGAGTCATGCACGTAAGCATAGCTTGGCAAACCTTCGCTTTGCCGAATACCCCGGCAAATCGGCTTCTACTAGAAACAATGTGCTGAAGTTCCGCTCGGCATGCTCCTCCCCCGCCAAGTGCACTCGTTTCCCACTTCCCCATAGGCTGCCACCGCTTATGGAAAACAGTTAACCAAGACTAGGCAGCAAAATTGCTTGGCGCCTCCTCTATTGCCCACCTCAAAGCCCCGTTCCCACGGCATCTAGACGTCGATTCCTCAAAACCGACGATGCAAAGGAGATGCCACCGTCGCTCGTGGTGTCTGAGTGCACCTACAATGAAAACTCAGTTGCTACTGTTTTGGAGCAGAGCCGCAGCATCACGCAAGGATCCTCTACTTCCCCATTCCAGCTCCATTTGCGGAGAACAATGCGGACTCCCGTAGCAGACTCTGGGATTTGGAAGTCTTGATGCTGGTTCCAATGGGTTTCGGTTACTGGTTGTGAATAAACGAAGGCACTCTGAAGCCCATCAGACCAGCTTAGTCCTAGCTTTTTCGCCAGGCGCTTATCCATCTCTGCCTCATCAAAATGGATTTCTACCACAAATATCTTCGCAGGTAACTCAACCGAAGAGCTAAGCTCCACTGAGCACGCTCTGGTTAATGGAGGAAGCTGATACGTCTGCTCGAAAAGAACTGGATACCGTTCATCGATAACGCCAGCAGGAAGAGCAGCCGACCGACTGACTTTGATTTCCTTGTTAACGCCGCTCGATTTAATTTCCACACCTGCCAGATTGGCCCGCAATTCACTAGCGGATTTCGATGCAATCGTTGTTTCCAAAATCTGTACCAGCGATTCTTTAGCCGGAGCCACGTGCCCTGCCCCCAAGTCCGGCAGCAGTTCAATTAGCTTGTCTGGATTGCCGCACATAGTTCTAAAGGTCGCAAAATGCTCGTTGAGATGATGAGAATCTCCCTCATTCTGCACGTAGACAACCATCGAATCGTTGTCCTCGGCATAATCGCGCGCCACGTTGCCTTCAAACGGAAGGCGTTCGCTCCCCTCTTCAGTATGCCAAGCTTTACGCAGGTAGTAAGGAAAGTACATGTACCGTGCTATATCAACCTGAGGGTTAACCGCCACAGCAACTGCCTCCGGGAGACGCGCAGCATATTTAAGGGCGGCCCAGCCACCAGCAGAAGCGCCAAAAAATATAGGGCGAGTACCCTGTGATACGACTCGGAAGACCTCCGTTAGTGCCTCAATCAAGTCCGGTTGTTCCAGACTTCCCGCATACCACCCCAGACTAAGCGTTCGGTCAAGAATCATGGAAGGATCCGACACTAGAAGGACGTTTGCGTCGAGAGACGAAGTCAGCCCGCGACCGGTCCAGAATGGAACCTCTCGAACCTTCGAAGAAGCAGCGCTAAAACAAATTACCGTGTTTGCTGCCTGCTTGTTTGTCCAATGAAGGTGAATGGGAAGTTTGTCTTCAATCACTATTGCACCACTGGAACTAGAATCCCAGTGCCGACGAAACTCTTCCATCGACGAGAACTCTTGAAAGCTCAGATTCTTGACCGCTCGGCGAGCCATACGCACGTCATTCCTTCTGCGCTGTTTAGCGCTTTTCCTCCATTAAATCTCGAGACCAGCTTTGCTTTACCCGCGAAACTCTAAACAGAAATCCACCTGGCATCAGCAAAATTTTATCCTAGTTCTGGTCGGTATTTTTCCAACAATGCTTCCAAATCCTCGAACAATGCTGGGCCATACTTGGGGTGGCGAAGGCCAAACTCGACGCTAGCTGGAATGAAGCCAGCGGGATTGCCAAGGTCATGGCGGATGCCGTCATGGACGACGACGTGAACGGGATGCCCCTCGGAAATGAGGAGATCGATGGCGTCGGTAAGCTGCAGCTCCCCACCCTTGCCCGGCTCGATCCGGCGCAATGCATCAAAAATGGCACGATCCAGCAGATAGCGTCCTGTAGCGACCAAATTCGACGGCGCGTCCTCAGCCGCAGGCTTCTCCACCATCCCCACGACTTTCTTAACCCGGTCATCTTCGGTGCGCTCGACATCGAACACGCCATAACTTGATACGTGCGCAGGGTCCACTTCCACTGCCAAGAGCACCGACCCGCCGTGCTCTTTGCGCACCCGAATCATCTCACTCATCGCGGCAGTGGGCTCAATAACGTCATCGGGGAGCATGACCGCAAAGCAGTCTTCATCCTCATCCAAAACAGACTCAGCCAAACCTACAGCATGTCCTAGCCCTAAAGGCTTCTCCTGAGTCACAGCAACTGGATGAATAATCTCGGCAGCGCGCTGCACCTTCGCCGCCTGCTCATCCTTACCCCGATCACGCAAAATCTCAACAAGTTCCGGGAACTCATCAAAATGGCGCATGACCTCGTCTTTGCTCGGCGACGTCACAATGGCCAGCCTCGAAGCGCCTGCCGCTGCAGCTTCTTCCGCGATCATCTCGATACCAGGCGTATCAACCACAGGAAGAAGCTCCTTTGGAACAGTCTTCGTAGCGGGAAGAAAACGGGTGCCCATACCGGCCGCGGGGACGACGACGGTTCGGATGGATGCAGGATTAGAATTCATGTTCTTAAGCAAGTTCTTTCATTTAACAGGGTTTATTGAATCAAATTTAAACTAATACGATGACTGCCACTAAAAGCTAAGGACGCGTTGGGGTCGTTCCCTCCAACCTGTCACAACCTCGAGCTTTACCATTAGGTCTGCACTACCTGAGTAGGTATATTGCGACGCCCATAAAGCGAAATCGAGCTAACAGCCTTTTTCCTTTCCTCCCACGAATCGTGTTCGATAATTTCAGACAACAGAGAATGTACCGAATCGCTATCCAATGGTACGTGCCCTTTCGCATAGAACGGGGTCAAAAAATAAACCTCATTCTCTTCATGCAATTTCTCGGCAAACGGCCACATGTAATTACGGACAAAATTTTGGTCAAAAGAATTCTGCACATAGAAAACTTGCCCAGAAACTGGATACTCAAAAACTTTCGTCACGTCCAGGATCATGTTGCCTGGTAGCACCGATTGATTTTCGGCATCCCACATCTTGTTTAAATAGTTTCTAAAAATCGGACGTGCTTCAATCCGAGTGGAAGGATTAAAAACTAGAGTTGTAGCATTCTCCAGCTTTGAATGCTGAACTAACGCAGAATACCCTCCCCCGGATCCGCCCAAGAGAATGATTTTTCCGTCCTTTGAAAAGGACCTAATTACTTTCGCAATGTCCTCTTGCAGATCAGGTTGGTACCGATTTCCCGCAAACCAAGCAATCGTAGTCTCTACGTCCAAAAGCATCGATGGATCAGAAAACATCAATGTATTGCAGGGCAAGCCCTCAGTAGCTTTAACCCCGCTGAAAACTGGTAGTGTTTTCAAGCGGTTCGAAGCTGCAGCAGTAAAAGTAACAACCGTATTGGTGCAACTTCTGTTTTCCCACCGAACCATCAAGGGAAGCCCGTGATTTATTTGGTATATTCCCGACTCCAAAGATGATGGCTCCGACTCAAAGAATGAGTCTAGCGACTCAAAAGTTTTGCGCACTCCGTCAGTCTTTAACTCACGCCGTTCCATGCGTAGCATTCTAACAGAATGGCTCTGTGTTCTTTCTAACCTGAACAATATGGCTTCGTTTCCACTGTTTGATTGAGGATTTAGTTCTCAGAAGCTCGAAGCAAAGCCTCAACTCTCCAAAATACGAATATCCTCTTCCTTTTAGCCTTCCTTTGAGCACTCATTTTGGGGACAGATCGTTGCATGCATCGCCGGAACTGAGAGTCTATAGACTCACTTGGCTTGCTACGCTAAGCCGAAAATTGCCATTCATTTGACTAAAAAGGTTTCGATTCCTAAAAATAGTTCCGCATTTTAAGACTCTAGGTGGCCACTAGCATGAAGCACCTCCAATAAAGCTTCCCAGTCATCTGAAATAGAGTCCATAGACTGAGTCAACAACGGCTCTATCTCAAGCTCCAAATTGTCTTTAGATTTTATGTTCTTCCTACTATCAAATTTTCCCGTCCGCCATGTCTTAGAGACCCCAACAAAGTTTCCGCAAATCATTTCTTGACTATCAGCTTTTTCAAGCTTCGTATTTCGAATGAGATGAACGTTAAACTGTGCTTCTTCAGGTAGCCTTGCCACCTTGGCTACATATTTACCATGAACTTGCGGGCGTCCTTTTCGCACATATCCGTAAACATTGTGCGCCCTAACATCGCTCTCGGTAAACCCATCACGCAGATAGTTAATGACGTTTAGTCTTTGAACGCCTAATGCAGAACTTGTAGAGCGCAAAAGTTTCTCGACGACAGTTTCTGACCGATCAGTGCCAATGATCTCGTCGATATCATTGACCAGAACTGTTCGAGCCTCTCTCAGAGCAAATCGACGTGCATGCTCATAATGAATCAACTGACCAAAGTTTGAATCCCACTTTCCTGCTGGGCCTCCAGTAGGACCAAACGGGCAATCTGAGGAACAAACCATCACGCGTTCGATACCTGGCACTTCGGACAGAACACTCCGAAGCTGATCACAACTGTAACTTTTGCTCCCATTGTCATACAGCAGGATGGAATTGATTCCTGAGACCAAAGAATGGTGTAGAGCCCAATATGCGATCCATTCAATGTCGTTATCTTTCTGTACAGCTATTAGCACATCACAATCGTGAAAAAAATCAGATCTATTAGCTTGCACTTCACCCGAGAGTCGTTCCCCCATGAGCGACAACTCTAAAATGTCTCCAAGCTGAGCTTCTACATCAAAGTGGTAAACAGCGCACAGCGACCTATGCTCAATTACCGGCTTTGCAATCGGAGAGCCATTCAGAAGATAGGTTGCATCGTCCAGTAAGGGTTCCAAATTCAATGGTGGCGCGCCCACAGCGACAAGCTTGCCGTTGTCAACGAAAATGTCCGCAAAGAGCATTTTATAATCAAAAAGCTCTTCGTAGTTGTCCTGGCGATGTTCAACTGGGCGCGGAGGTTCTCGTCTAAGAGACGATTCTAAAGGAATATTCAGCGGCTTCAGCTCGTACGCTTGGGTCTTCATTTTATCTCCTTTTTGCCACATTCTACTGCGGCGATGAATTGACCATGTCCTAATCGTGGTCTTTCGCTACAATGTATGTATTTGCCCAAAGCAGGCTATTTTGAGCATCAAAAAGATACGAAAGATTGTCGACTAACGATTTTAACGCCTAACCCGCCTTAAGCGCACTGCAGGTATGAAAACATCAGCCCATCCACAACCTTCTGGCTATTGCCCTTCTCTACTACTGAACGCGCGATGGCAACTGCATCATCATAAGCCGAATCCGCAACCAGCATTTCAAGATCATGCCGAACAGAAGTCGGATTGAACCTGAATACACCATGGTCTCCAAAATTACTCCAAATACCTGCTCGCAGATTCTTTCCAGTCTGGATACCCACAGTTGCACGTGCACCAGTACCAAGGCAGAGGGAGCCAGAGGCAAGCGCTCGCATGCCGGCCATTCCTGCAGTGACGGTGAGAAATGCTTTATTCATCATCTGCGGGACGTCCTGTGGAAGTACCCAACCGTGCATGACGTGCGAGACATTTTTCAGCTCACGGGAGAGCATCCGATAGCGTCGATCGAAATAGTCTCGAAGAGGGCCATCGCCACAAACATCAATTTGCCATTTAATGTCTGGGTACAGCTCACTTAGAGCACGGACAGCCTCCTCTACCGAATCGATCTGCGGAGTCTTGTCTTTGGAAAGACGAGAGGCAGTCACAATATGCCCTACGCCATCTTTTAGCTTTTCATCGAGACTCAGAAGCGGTAAATCAAATACTTCGTCTGGAGCTGCATTGGGAAGATTTGAAACCTTCCACGGCGCCACGCGCCCAAACCGTTGAACGAAATGCACCAAAGAAGGGCTTGCCGCAACGAAAGCATCTACTTGGTCGGACCACTCATACATGAAGTCATGGTATGCACCATGAATCATGACGACGTGCTCCTTTTGGGCAATCTCGTTAGCTACGAGTCCGAACTGTCGTGCCGCCGGGGCGTGGGAGAAAATCAGATCAAAATTTCCTTCCTCCCCTACTTGCTGCGCGACCTTCTTCCAGCCCTTTTTCCAGTTGACGACCTTAAATGAGGCACCTGTTGCTTCCGCGCGCTCTTTAAATACGACGCCACTGCCAACGAAAGTAACCTCATGACCTTGCTTCACCAACGCAGAAGCTGCATCAACGGTCCACTCGTGAACGCCGCCCCACTCGGCGACGGTTCGAACCGGCATCAAAATCTTACGCTTGGACATCGTTTAGCATTCCCTCCAAGATCTCGCTGCTTACTACAGTGAGCTGTATCCCGATTGCAGCGCAAAGCTCAACTAGTTCTTTCTTACTCTGTTCGCTTTCGCCTATGCAGTCCTCCACAACAAGCGAAGAGGACCTCCAATCGCCTGCAAGTAACAGACCGAGCGCAACATTGAACCTTAGTTCACTACTGTGCCGACTGTCCGCGAACACTGACTTATTAACTGCGAATTCGACCCGATCTAGGGAAAAAAGCTTTCCCGTCCATTTTGCACTGTCTCTAGTTTGGATGAGTACGTTTCGACCCTTGCCTTCTGGTTGAGCAGGCGTTGCCTCACTACGGTAGTCCGCAAGAATTAACTGCGTATGGCTCTCTGGTTCTGCCTGCTTCAGAGGATTCACGTTGAGGTGGGGGGAATACTCGCCAAAGAGGCGTCGGAAAGTGCGATCAAGTTCGAGGGAAGCTTCGGGCGATGAGATAAATTGCTCGCTGTCAAGCGCTCCGAAAAGGAGGCTCCCGGCCAACAGTGCATTCAACGGCTGGACGCTCAACAAAGTGATATCTGCACGTAGCTCCCGTGGAAAGCTCAAGACATCTGTTGCATCATCAGTCTCTTGACGAAGGCAGAACTTTCCATTGAGTTGATTTTCGTAATCAAATTTCACTGCTACATACCTGCCAATCCGGAATCATCGATGGAGGCGGCCACCGCTTCCTGCTCACGTGTTGCTTGGTAAGACGAGAGGAAGTCCTTTGGATCCTCATTCAACAGAAGCACTTCCGCTTGGGTAAAGCGCTCAGCAAATTCTCCGAGTGCTTGGATGGCTTCACGGGATGTTCCATACCCGGCCAAATACATGGTCGTGCTAAAGCCGAATTCACCCGTACCGATAACTCGCCGCAGCAGTTTTTGATTTTCACCTTGCAGCTCGTCCTCAGGAATCCATGCTTCTTCATCGAGATAAACAGCCACAAAATGCAACTTGCTGTCCAGCTTCTTGGACTGCTCCGCTAAATGGACAAGGCGCCCCAACACAGCCTTGCGAACCCTAGCCGCTACTTCGCGTTCCATGATTTCGAAATCTTCTGGGGAAATTAGCCTTTCGGCTTCATCTCCTTCAGACAGGACCATTAAAGGCTTAACCACAAAGTTCTTGACGCCCATTTCCCTCAGTTGAACCAAATCTTTCTGAGAGACATTTTCAAGCCTTGCTTCTTCAAAAAGGGCTTTTCCGGTTTGCAGATCCCGCCCGGTAAGAATGGTGGTGACTCGGTCTGGCATATCAGCAGCACGAGCCTTAGTCACCGTATTGCCGGTAAAGACAAGATCTCGTTTAACGAGGTGATCAGGTAGGTAACCGCCGAAATTGGCATGCAAGTTACCCGTACCCGGGGTCGAGGGGTACTTATTTCCTTTACCCAGAGCCGCCATCTGTTCATATCCACGCCGGGAAGTTAGGAAACGATTTGCCAGCTTTGAAAGGGTGTGACCGGCCTTCTGGTTGTCCGTATCCTGTGCGGTAATCTGCAGATCGTGTACACGACGCAAATACATAAATTTCTGGACGTGAAGCCAGCGAACGCCAGAGTTCATCAGACGAGAAGCGAGCTCGTGGTCTACCGATGAAGTCAGCCGCTCATCATAGCCGAATTGCTTAATCAGCCATGTTGGAACAGTCCACGTGCTGTGCCCCGGACCGGCACCATTAAAAGCAATCATCTTCTCGTTAAATCCGGTGCGTGTAAGAAAACCACGCAGTTCACCAGTGGCGTCGTCAAAGTTTATCCAACTGCCATACGTGGCATCTACCGTGTCACTCAACGGAGCGATGCCATCTAACAACCTATCTGGGAGCATTAGATCGTCATCATCATGGACTGCCGTTAACAAGCAGTTTGAGTGTTGTGCCGCTGTATTCCTGGCGGCTGCCACTCCTAGGCTTTCTGCATGAGCGACGAACTTGATTCGAGGGTCTCCCAGTTCCTCTACCAAATTCTTCACATTGTCCTGATCTTCAGAGCCATCATCGACAACCACGATTTCAAATTCTTGAAAGCTCTGGTACCGAACCGAATTGATGCTTTCTACTAGCATCTCCTGTCGGTCCTTGGTCGCGATAGCCACTGTAATAAGTGGCTTTCTAAGTTCCCTTGGCACTGACCACTCTTCGAGATTCCGGTAAAGAGTATGGTTTGCCAGCGCTATGCTTTTGGCCTGTGCTTCTGACGCTGAGTCATCTCGAAGCTCATCCCATGGCACGATCGTTGCAATGTCTTGAACCGGCTTTTCAAAGTCAAAGCCACCCCGCTTTTGGCGAAGAAAGAAATCGAAGCCCAAGGCGTCACAGAACTGCTCATTTTCATCATAGCCACGCATTTCCAAGAAATGCTTCTTCTGAATGAGGAACGCCTGGCCTAGTCGCTCGTTAGAAAATGGAAGAGCCGAAGTGAGTTCTGGGTCAACTTGTTCGGAATTGCGATTCGCTACATAGCGGCTAATAGGTCTGATACCTCGCTCACTACGAAGCTGATACCAAGTTGTTTCTGCGCCAGTCGGTATCCTCAGCCAAAATGGCTTTTCCAAGAAAAGAAGGGTTTCTTCTGCAGCCTCCGCGGCAATCAAGTTAAGGCGTTGGGCTATATTATATTCCTCAACTGGTTGCCAAACCGTGAAAAACTCGTCCCGAAGTGCGAATAGCTCATCCAATTCCTCTTCATTATCTATCGAGCCGGCTGCAGGGAGTGAAAGCTTACATTCCGCTATTCCTGGGATCCCACGCAAGTGCTCAATGAAAGGACGCCACAATTTCCTTTCGGAGGGCAGAGAATTTAGTACTACCGATACGCTCATTAGTTCTTAATCCTTTTGGTCCAGGTCAAACCAAGTTCATCGTCTTTCACAGTTACCAGTAGCGAATCCTGAACTCTCCGGGCCAGCTCCTTATCCTTCTTCTTCCAAGGGGAGATCTCTACTACTGCGGAACGTGCTGGAGCATTTAACATGATTGGCTTTATTACTTCCGACTGTTTACCGGGTTCGCCAGACTTCAAGTAGCGAAAACTGCCGCCTAGCTTTGGAGACCAAGATGCGCTGACTTCTTCTGGTTCCAACTGCTTGCCTTCAGAATCGAAGAAAGCAAAAGTAGCAACGAAGTCTCGGTATTGATACTCAAAAGGTGTTGCTAGAGCCAGCGAGAACTCCTTAAACTCGCTAGGGAAAATGACATTTGGCCGATTTTGCATAGGGAAAAGTATATCCTTTTAGAAAGTAAGTCGCTGACTAAGGAAGCGGAGGGAAAGCTGCTAGAAAGGCACTAGTGTGGGTCTAGCAACGGCGTGCCCGGAAATACGAAACGGTTTCAGCCAGCCCCTGCTCAAGCTCAAAGTCTGGTTTCCAACCTAACTCCGCGCCCGCCAAGCTCGAGTCTAATGATGACCTGGGTAGGTCACCTAGGCGAGCTGGAAGCATCGTTGGTTCAGCCGCCACACCTGCTTCGGCAGCGATGAGTTGATGCAAGGCTAGGTCAGACGTTTCACGACCCGTGCCAATGTTGTACCGCGTTCCGTCAACTCCTTGTTGTGCCGCAAGGATAAAAGCCCGTGCGACGTCCTTTACAAAGACGTAATCCCTAGTATTGTCTCCTTTACCAAAAGCGAAAGTTTCTGCGCCTTCCAAGAGCTTTTGGGAAAAAATAGCTACTACTCCAGCTTCTCCATGTGGATCTTGCCTTGGTCCGTACACATTTGCAGGTGCTATGAATGCCGTTTCAAGGCCATAGAGATAGCTAAAAGACTTTAGATAGAGTTCACCGGCTACTTTAGAGACCGCGTAAGGAGACTTTGGGTCTACTGGGGTCTTTTCAGAAACGGGGAAGGAATCAGGTTCACCGTAGATAGCCCCTCCCGATGAGGTATGCACAATTCGACGCACGCCGCAGTCCTTCGCAGCCGAAGCCATTCTAATTATGGCGGAAATATTGGACTCCGCGTCTGTGAGAGGCTCTGCAACGGATTTCCTCACATCAATTTGTGCTGCAAGCGAAAAGATCACTTCAGGCTTGTGTTCTTCGAACAAAGCAGGAAAGTCGACCGTCCGAATATCGTCCTCAACGACTACGACCTTTCCCGACGCCTGCGCGTCTACTAGGTTTTCCATGCGGCCATGGGAAAAGTTGTCTAACACGACGACCTCATGTCCATTTTCCACAAGCAAATCCACGAGATGCGAGCCGATAAAGCCCGCGCCGCCGGTCACCAAGGTCTTCATAAACAACTTCCTTTCCTTCACAGGCTACTTTACGGTAAGCGTCAGGGATACAAGTATGCGGGGTATCCTTGCAGCATTTTTGCCTCCCCCTGCTGTTGGACTGAGGGCCCACATTAGGTGGGTTGGTAGGTAATTGCAGTACCTGGGCGGCACTAATCAACGCGCATGAATTTTGTAATCAAGTTGTTTACGCTGCTTACCCTTTTCGGATTCAAATTCCGAAATGATTCGAATGTTCCATTCACCCACGTTGAAATTTCCAATTAACGCAAAATCTCCAGAAGCAGCATCAAGTTTCACGCTAGCCATTTCACGGTAAATTCCGGTCTTGCCGGTGACGTGCAGAGAAACCGCCGCTCCATTATTCGTTAGGCCAGTAAATTTGATGCGTCCTGCCTTCACCTTTGCTTTGTGCATGGGCTGATACACATAAAGAAACGGAACAGTCGGATCAAAAATGGAGGAATTAGTCTTTACGATTTCCCGCTTCAGCTGCTTCATTGAAGTCTTGAGCTGTTCCATCTTCCACAGCTCGCCCTGAGCTCGGCGCCATGTCAGGCCGATAGTTGCGGGCATGGAGGCTTGAAGTTCCACCCACTCTCGCAAAGCTTCGAGGTCGATGCCGAATCGCTCCACATCTGCTGCAGAAATCTTTCTCCAGGCATCAATGCCGCCTACTCGCTTCTCATACGAACCGTCAGCTTGTTTATGGTAGGTGTACAGAAACTGTGGGCTTCCAACATCCGATGCGACTGACCTATATCCAAGGCGCTTTGCGACCGAGAGCCACTTGACATGATTCTGGAACATGACCTTGTCAAGTTCGGTCAGTTTCCCATAAAAGACTGTATTGCACGGATGCGATGCATAGGTCAGATTACCTACTTCTTGGTCCGGAGCATTCAACGCAAATCCCTTGGCCATAGAAATTACGGCAGGCTGGTCAGGTTCCTTTGCAATCTCATTAAAAACGTTGTCAAAGAAATCGGCAGCGATTGCGTCATCATCGTCAATTCGAAGTACTGCGACCCTTTTTGACGGCGGTACCAAGGCTTTCGCAGCGTTCATGATCGCATCTCTAGTTTGAGAGTTACTTTCCACGAAGACAAAACGGACAAAGTCCTGAGCTCCGTCGGAAACGATAGAATGCAATTCCTCATAAACTTGGGTAGGGATTGCACTATCTAGAACGATGTACCAATGGAAATTCCGCCCCCTGAAGCGAGACAAACTTGGTACCGTAATCGCTTTCAATAATTGCAGACGAGCTGCCCACCATTTCTTATCAAAAACACCGATTCCGCACCGTGTTACAGCAACGATTGGGGTTTCCCGGACAGACAAACTTTCCTCCACAAGGTGACGAGGTCGTGAGCATTTACGAAATGGCTGATAAACAGCAAGGCGGGGCAAAGCTGAACGAGCCCGACTCCGCAATAATGATTTAGTCTACTTCAGTCTTCCGTGGCCGTCACTCTGGTATGTTGAATCTGTAACTTTCACCTCGGTTAACCGTTTCAACGGCTAAAGGCACTTGTTTATGAACCAAACTCCTTTCACTAACGACGATGTCGCGAAACGAGCTCTCGAAGTCATCAATTCACTCTCGACTGAGCTGTCGACAACTTACAAAGACTTAGCCGCGGAAGCCGACCGCAGCGGCAAGCTTCTCGACGCCATTGAGAAACAGCAGAAAGAGATTTCATTCCTCAAACAACGCGTTGAGACGCTCGAGAGCACAAAGGCACTAAAGCTTCAACGCCGCTACTGGAAGTTAAAAGAAGGACTCCCCCTCGGGAAGGGAAAGAATGCGTAAAGAAGAGATTCAAGCTGAGCACAAGCGCCTACGAAAGGTAAAGAAAAAAGCTGACGCCGGCCAGGTCCGTGCCGAGAGCTTTGGCAAGTCCAGCCAAACTCCGATGTTTCGCAATTACCTGACGGGTGTAGGCCCGCTGGTCAAACCGATTATTAAGCGCAACGACTACCTTCGTGAATTTTCAAAATTCGAAGAAGATAACGCTGCGGCTATGCAGAAGCTCCTTGTGGAAGCAGAAGAGCTGCCAAAAGCCACCGCACAAAAATGGAACACCAAGCGAGAAGTAAAGATCGGAATCATCGCCGATCGCTTTCTCTATGAGTCACTTGAAGTGGCTGCTGATTTCATCCCAATCACACCCGAGAACTTTCGCGAAGCCATTCCTCAGACTGACGTCCTCTTAGTCGTATCTGCTTGGCGCGGACTGAATGAAGAGTGGGTTAATCTACCGCGCAGGACCTCCGGAAAGCGAGAGCTCTTAGAAAAGACAATCATCCCTTTCGCGAAGGATCAAGGAATACCTGTGGTCTTCTATTCCAAAGAAGACCCACCGAACTATGAGTCCTTTGTAAGCATGGCCCGTCTTGCAGATCACGTTTTCACTTCTGCCGAAGAGGTTATTCCCAAGTACAGGAAAGATATTCCAGATGATATTCCTGTTGAACCATTGCGGTTCGGAGTCAATTACAAAATCCACAACCCGCTAGGCTCCATGCGCCATTTGGGACGTGAGATGGTTTTCGCCGGATCATGGATGAGCCACAAGTATCCTTCTCGTGCCGCAAGTACTGAGAAGATGTTTGACGGAGCACTTCGCGCAGGACTTCCTTTGTATGTTGTCGACAGGAACCTGGATCTTGATCCAAAGTCTTTTAAGAATTTGGAAAAGTACATGTTCCCCGACCGCTTTGTAGCTAATCTTCACCGGCCGCTACCCCACGATCAGCTTCTCCGTCTGCAGAAGCTTCTGCCTCTGGCATTCAATCTAAATTCTGTTATGGGTAGCCAGACGATGTTCGCGAACCGAGTCGTGGAACTTCTCGCAATGGGAACGCTGCTGATTTCAAACTACAGCGCGGGCGTCAATACTCGTTATCCTTCGGTAGCCATAATGGATACCGAGCTCGACACGCAACAGTTCCTCGAAACCCTGAGCGATGACTACCTCAGGTACTGCCAGGTCGAGGGAATTCGTGAAGTTTTCCTTCATGACACTGCCTTCGACAGGGTTGACAAGATCTTAAATTCCGTAGGCATCAGCACCCCCACGGACGACCACCGGATTCTCGTTGTTGCAGACAGCCAAGCCGAATTCGAGCAATTCCAACAGTCGCAAGCATCTGATTTTGAGTGCACTTACGTCCCCTCAAGCGAGGCCTCGAATATTAAGGGTTCCGAGCACGGTGACCTAGTCATCTTCGCCAATCGCCTCGTGACTTTCGGCCCTGACATCATTAATGATGCCGTAGCTGCATATCGTTACTCAGCACCGGACGCGCTTTACATCACGGCTTTCGACTCAGAAGCCGAAGCTTACGAGCCTACGACCCACGACAATGGCATCTCAAAACCAGCTACTGCTTACTGGATCAACGCCGGAGAAATGGTGGACGATGCCACTGTTGAAACGTCAATGACCATCAAGTCAAGTTTCACCAGCAACAATGGAGCAAAGGAGACTCACCAGGAGGCCGAGCTTTCAGTAATTGTTCCCGCCTACAATAATGGCAAACACTTAATCCATAAATGTTGCCAATCCATTTTCCGAAGCAGCATTAACAAGCTAGCGAAGGTAATTATTGTCGACGACGGCTCCACAGACCCCAAAACGCAGGCTACTTTGAGCCTTTTGGAAAAGACGAAGCCTAACGTTGAGGTATTCAAGTTCCCTCCTGGAGGCTCAGGCAGTGCCTCGCGTCCTCGAAACAAAGGACTGGAGCTAACCCAAACTCCTTACGTGACGTATCTCGACCCAGACAACGAACAGGTTAATGACACCTATATTAGGTTGCTGGACCGAGTAAAAGACACCGGCGCTGACTTTGCTATTGGAAACATGGTTCGTTTTAAAGGAAAGCGTAACCGCATCAATAATTCCAAAGAACTCAAAAAGGCAATTGCGAAGAGCGCTGCTCTAGACGGAAATAACGCCGATCTCCTTGAGAAGCTCGGCTTCAAGCCGATGAGTATCCAGGCCCTTGTAGCCGATACTGCTTGGTTGAAGTCCCTCAACCTTGAACAGCCAGTGGGCGCAGTTGGGCAAGATTCTTACTTCTTCCAACAAATGCTGTACTACGCAAGGAAGGTTTCCATCACCAGTCGTGCAGCACATATCTACTATGCCGAAATTTCTACATCTACGGTTAATGCAATTTCGCCGAAGTATTACAGGAAATACCTCCCTCTAGAAGAGGATAGAGCCAAGTGGTTAGAGGAGGTTGGTCTGCTTCGTGCATACCAGGAGGATCGCTTCACCCAGTTCCTTGAGCATTGGTATGTAAAGAAGCTGGAGAACGTTGATCCCGATGACCTCGATGAATGCATTGACCTCATCGAGGAGATTAATGGCATCTACGGATTATCGGAGGATTCGAACCCTGAAATCCGACGAATCATGGATAAGGCCCGCGCGCTGAAGCAGTAACTAGACCGATCTGGCTGCGCCACCCGTACATTGTGTGTGGCGCAGCCAGATTTACTAATTTCCTCTTTCAACTCGATGAACCAGACTTTTCAACGAACATTTTCTACAGAGCCAAGCCACAACTTCTCGTCCGTCTCCGACTTCTTGTCTAATTGGAATTTCGCCAAAGACACCGGAGATATCGAAGTGGAAATGGAAAATGGAAATCCACTTCGAATGCGGTGGAGTTTTAGAGATTCCTCGCAGACTCTGGTTCGGTTCTTGCCGGCACCAGCCGGATATTTCAAGCTACCTGGCTGGCAAGATGATTCCACTTTTCCGAGGCTTAAGTGCAACGTCTTGCTTTTATCGGACCCTACCCTTTTGGCAGACGCCGGTCTCAGCCATACCTGGTTTGAATCCACGGAATTTTGCCCGAACCTTGAATCAAGCATCAATTCAATTCTGAGCCGTATAGGGGAAGAAAGCGAGCTCCTGACTTTTGGAGAGCTCTCCAGTGGTTTCGCCGCGATAAGATACGGAGCGTTCAACAATTCTCGCATCATAGCTATAGAGCCCAGTCTTACGCGTCACCAACTCCAAGGCTGGGACGACTATGTAGATTCACTCAACCCTAAAGAGTCAGATTTAGACTGTGCCGCAGCGGTACTTCCAGAAAGCTACTCACAGCGCTTGTGGGTGTTTACAAACCGCAGTGATTTTGAGTACAAGAAGGCGATGCTGGCTCCATTTTTGGAGACTACCCCGTTGAGCGTCGATCTGAAACATGTGTCCTTCGCTGTTCAGCCCTCAGACAGGCTACTCACCAATAGCTCACTTGAAAGAATTGTCAAAGAATTAGTCTTCGCGGACCAGCAAGACTCCCCCTCAGGAAGCGCACTCCAAGTTGAACTCTCCAACTCTAGAACGAAGCCATCCTTTGCGCGAGCTAGGTTACCAAGAAGAAAAATGGAAGTTCTTTTTGATGAAAATTTTTCTTTTACTAACCAGCTGAAAACCTGCACCGTGAAGCTGCGTTCGACCAAGGCCCTGAACCACAAGGACTTAGTACTTCTCTTTGACCTCCATTCAACTCACGAGAAACTCGAACCCAATGATGTTTCGCTTGGTTGGTCACCGAGCTTAGGCTCCTTTTTCCACTACGTGGAAAGCCTTGCCCCCAATCAAGCCACCGCGGTTTCAGACTTGAGCCTTCCACCGTCGGTAACCGGTTTTCGCCTACGCTTGGCAAGGTGGGATATATCGGACGACCAGGAAATTGAAATTGATCTAGAAGCTGGTTTCAATTTTCAGACGACACCCTCTTAGGACATGCGCTGGCTGCTCTTCAAAATCGCCTACTTACCGGTCGAAGGGGTTCTTCTTTCGGGCAAAATTCCGGATTTCCTTGTCGAACTCTTGGTACAGCCCCTTTTCATAATGAAACGGGGCGCTACCCCATTTATGCTCTGGGTCACTGATCGTATTAGCTAAGCGCACAATCCTAATACCAAGAGTTTCAAGGTGGGCCAGGTAATTTGAAAAGACATCGTTGTAGAACTCAATAGATTTTCCAGCAACCTTCTTATTCTTTTTACCGTGAGTATCTCTTACGGCCCACTCTGGGGCTAACACCAAGAGTCGTTCCTTGAGTTCCAGTTCCTGCAGAATCGCGACGAACATCGTAGCTGCTGCACACCACCGTGCGTAATGCTCTTCTGAACCAAAAGCAATGAATCTCGCGTCTTCTAGGACCGGCGCTACTCCTTCGACGCGTTTAAGCTCTGCACTGTTAGTAACGACCGTCCCGTCACTAAATTGCCAGACACCAGAACGCTCTATGTTTAGGTCCCACAGGATCACATCCACACCGCGCATTTTCCTGAGCTCTTGTAGAAGCGCGCCGGATGCATCTAAGTCCACCATCTTCTTCTGAAATGCACTAGGGAGGGATAACTCCGGTAAGTTAACGCGCGCATCTGTCCCCACAGAGAGCAAAGAGTTTCTCGCAACATATTTCGCAAGACTATAAGCATGGGGGTCGGCGAACGCCACGGTGTCGCGGCTCACACAGCCCCCATATACAAAAACTCTCCACGCCTCTTTAGACAGGTCAAAAGCCTCTGCCGAATCTTGCATACCGTCCAGCATATAACACTGACACAGACCTATAGCTTTACGGCGCATGGCTTTGCTAGGCACTGTTTGCCTTAACTCGTACTATGGTAAGGAAAGTTGTTTTGGTCAGGAGTTCGTTACCGCATGATTAGACGCCGTTCTAGGAGCACACACGCCCAGTCCTCCAGCTCAGTAGATGTACAAAGCTTAGTTCTGAGCAATGAACTGGAAAAGGGTAAAGAGTCAGCAATCTTGGTGTCTCGCGAACCCCTTGAGACTATTAACGCCCTCCCGCGCTTTTCAGATTACGTTTCCCAATTATGGAAGCTACGTCACTTTATATATTTCGACGCGCGCAGCAAAGCCTTTAAGTCGTCTCGCGATTTATTGCTCGGTAGAGCCTGGATTATCATTCAGCCGCTTATCGACGTCATGATTTATGCTTTCATTTTCGGTGTCATCCTCAAGACTTCAAGAGGAATCGATAACTTTCTTGGATACCTAACGATTGGCGTAATCTTCTTCGGCTTCATTACAACTGGCTTAAACAGCGGTACGAAACTCATTCAAAACAGTTACGGCCTTATATCCTCATTTTCTTTCCCGAAAGCCGCTCTTCCTATTGCCTTAGTAACTAAGCAGTTCATAGATAACCTTCCCCCTGCAATTATTTCAATTGCCCTATCTTTCGTTTTCCAGTGGCCTCAAGGCCCCACTTGGAGGATATTTTTCATTATCCCCCTTTATATTTTGGCCCACTTACTAATTTTGGGCGTCATCTTCATTGTCGCTCGGTTAACAGCCTTCATCCCGGACCTAAAAGCGCTGGTTGGCATTCTCAGTCGCGCACTGTTTTTCACCTCAGGCGTATTTTTCTCCATCGAAAGATTCAGCGGCAGTCCTACGGCGCAAAAGATAATGGAGAATAACCCAGGCTATATCTTCCTACAAACATGCAGGGACGTCACTATTTACAATAAGCTTCCTGATCTATCCTCCTGGATCCATTTGATTGCTTGGAGCTTTGGACTGCTTATCATTGGGTTTATATTCTTCTGGAAGGCTGAAGAAAGGTACGCGAGTGTCAAATAAGACCACAGTTGTTGCCAGAAAACTTGGCAAGTCTTATTTCGTTTCTAGGAACGGATCTAACGTAGGCCTTTTCCGAAGCCGGATGAGAGAGGTTCGCGCACTGGAGTCAGCATCGTTTGTTGCCCATTCGGGCGAATCCATCGGCATTCTTGGAAAAAATGGCTCGGGAAAATCAACCCTTATTCGCCTAATGGCGGGGTCGGAATCTCCCTCTCGAGGAGAGGTTTATGTCTCCGCCAAACCGACTATGTTGGGTGTGTCTGCGGCTCTCCAACGGCAAATGTCGGGTCGCGATAATACGAAGCTAGGTCTACTGGCTATGGGCCTTCAACCTGATGAAGTTAACGAGCTTATTCCTAGCGTAATTGAATGGGCGGACCTTGAAGACGCCATTGACAGACCGCTAAAGACCTACTCATCGGGTATGACAGCTCGCTTGAAATTTGCGATTGCCACGTCAGTCAAACGGGAGATTCTCCTTATTGATGAGGCACTATCAACTGGTGACTCAACATTCACTGCAAAGGCCAAGGAGCGAATGAACGACTTCTTGGACACAGCCGGAACCGTTTTCTTGGTCTCCCATGGTGCTACCACTATTCAGGAACATTGCTCACGGGCAATTTGGCTTCACGAGGGAGAAATGATTGCTGATGGGCCTGCTCAACAAGTTGCCAAATCTTACCGAGTCTGGGGCAACCGCGCCGCGACCAGGAAGGATGAAGAAGCAAACGCCATCATCGAAAAGATGCGAAGTAGATTCGAAGAGCCAAAGATAATCTTCGACGACGAAGCGGAGAAAGCCCTAAATAAGGGCTCCGCTCAGAAATCGAAATGATCTCTAAAAGTATTAAAAAGTACTACTTCGCTATTGGCTAAAAATTCTAGGTCTTTAGAGCCCCAAGTATGATTTGTTTTTCCTCGGACCTGTAGGAAATTAAATCGATCTGCAGAATAGATGCGCTTTCCGGCCTTAACAAGACTGGAAAGAAAGGCAGAATCTTCGCCATTTGTTCTATCTTCAAAACGGTGAGCTTCAAATGTAGAACGAGGTCCAAATAAGGTTGGGCCAGCGACGAAGTCAGTCCAACGATGTTCCTTTACCGAGTTTTTTAGCGCAATAATTGAGCTTTCCTCTAAGGACACGTACACAGCCTGCTTGCCAACAAGATCGGCCCCAGAGTATTTCAGAGAATAGTACTGGTCAAGGAGATAATGCCGGCCGTATTCATCATCATCATCCATTTTCGCAATGAAGTCCCCAGTGGAAAGCTCAACCAGGCGATTTAAACAATTCCCCAGGCTCTCGGCGGAGGAGACTTCCACCACTTTAAGATTTCGAACATTACTTTGCGCTTGCAGTTGAGGAAGATCGATTTCTTGTTCATCAAAACCGTGAAGCGCCAAGCACAGTTCAATTTCCACACCACATTGTCGCCCGACTTGTTCAAGCAAATGCCGAATTTGGTTGGGCCGGTTAGTGGAACTTATAACCGAAATCCGCGGCTTTTCAGTCTGCTCGTTAGCGAAACCAAGTGTCTTTTCAAGCACAAACTCAGCTCGCTTTTCATAAGTGTGCTGAGCCCAAATTTTCCGCTGCGCTTTATGAACTATTCGGTCACGCAGTTCTTTCGAATTCACTAGAGCCCGCAGCAGGTGTTGCGCCTCGACTCCATCGCTCACTGTTGGTAGCTCTTCTTTGTTGAAAAATTGATGTATCGCTGCGCTGGGGGTACTGACAACGACAGTTCCAGAAGCCAAAATTTCAAAGACTCTCCTAGAACACATCGAAGTGCTGTCCACAACCGAGTTAACGTTTAGGAATACCTTGTGTTGGCGGTATGCCGACACCATTTTCTTATAAGGCAGGCCGCCGACTACGTACTTGTCAAAAGGCGCGGGGAACTGATAGCGCTCATCACCACCTGAATATCGCGAATAGATAGCCAATCCTGCTTGCATCCGCGGAGCCACAGCTGCGGCGGCGCCCAGGAGTAAGTCCATCTGCTCCCTGCGTTCTCGGAACTTGTGCTTAAAATACATACCCGCAAAAGCAATATCTCCGGGCTTTTCATCGCCGTTGAGCCGGATGGGATTATGCAGCTTTGGCTGGGCTGCGAATGGCAGGCAATAGATTCTGTCATGCCCTAATTCTTCGATGTATTCAGGAATCTTTTCTTCGGCGGTGGTAAAAACTACGTCGAAAAGCTTTGCGGTTGCCAAGAAATCGTGGAAATGAGGCGGATCCTCCTTATTCCAGAATGCCGTCGGAATCCCCACACGTTTGCATTCTCTAACGAGCTCTCCCAACTTTTCAGAGGGAGCGTTCTGTCCTGCGAGTTGATATTTCCATTTTCCACCGTTTCCGTTCCAAGAAGACTCTACGAAAAGAAGGTCAACTTTCGGCGAGTTCCCATCAGCCAGTTGTGACTCAAATTTTTCTGGGTCGAGGGGAATAGTGTGGAATTCTTCACTCCATACCTCGAGGGAAAAATCATCCATGATGACTCCAACTTTTACAGAGCCAAAGCGTCGGCTTTTAAAACTTGGAGGAAGTGGCTTTACATGTAGTGGATCGTGAGCATTCCTCAAAACCAGTTTATTACTTAACAGCCTGAATGCCTTCTGCCGAGTATTACGAATTCCGTTCGCTTTTGTATTTCGAACTGCTTTTGTAAGACCACTGCGAACAGTGGTCAAATAGTATTCAAAATTCATCTACTTACCTCCAGTCAGTTCGCTATACAACGCTTCTAGTTTCTTCACGTTATATTCCCAAGTTCTGGTTCGCAGCCACTGGTCAACTCGTTCTTGGTCTATCTCGACGTTGCCGTCAAGAATCATCTTTATCTTTCTTACAAAATCTTCCAATTGCTCGGGTGCAAAATAGACCGCAAATTCTCCAGTGACTTCATGAAGTGCTGGGAGATCTGATGCCAAGACTGGAATTCCTGCTCGCATGGCTTCTAGAGGTTTGATTGGAGTTACCCTCGCAGTAACTAGGCTAGAAATTCGTGGTACAACAAAAACGTCAAGCGCACGATACCACTCACCTATCGATTCAGTTGGTTGCTTCCCAGCGAAAACTACCCTGTCGTGTACTCCCAATGATTTGGCGAGTGCTTCAAGCCGGCGTCGCTCTATTCCATCACCTACAAAAAGAGCATTAACTTCCACTGGCAGGTAGGGCAGTGCCCGTATAACGATAGATAAGCCCTCGTAATGCACAAGACTAGACACGGTCCCGATATATTTCTTGTTGTTATCGAGCAAAGATGAAACAAGCTTTTGGGCCGAATCAAGGCCTTCCGCGGCTTTACCGCCTTCAGGCAGACTATTCGGAATTACCCAAGCCAGGCGTGGGTCAATTCCGTTTGAAACAGCATATTCTTTTGCCACCTCACTGAGAAAAATGGCACTGCCCGCTTTCCTCGCCGCTTCCATTTCTTTTTCGTGGGCATAGTTATAGTATCTGGACGCAGCAGCCACATTTCTCTCCGCAGCTTCAAACTGGCTTAGCCACGTGTTCTCCCGCTCTCCCCTCACTTCATAAACCCACGGAATCGAAAGCCGCTTCGCCACCTGAGATGCTACGTATGCATTTCTAAAATCAGTAGTTGTATGAATGACTCCGACCTGCTCTGACTCAGCAATTTTCGTCAATTCTCGAATTTCTTCTCGAGCACGAAGCTGACTGCTCGGAAGGAAAAACCGCGGAATGATCCGACGATAAGTAACACCGTCGAGAACATCTTCCCTAGACTTTGGGATGCGGCCCACGACTACAGGATAGCCAAGACGAGTAACGCAAATTATCTTTCTTGAGTTTGTTTTGTTATATGCCCTGAGCATCCCATGAGTCCGTACGGTGTAACCCGATTGTGTATAGGGCATCGAATTATTTGCAAAATACAGCACCGCCTTCCGCTCATCTTCGGAGCGCCGCATGCTTCGATGAATTTGTCCCGGCAATTCATAATTACGCGGTTCCTTGGTACTCCAAGAAGGCGCAGAAGTTTCTTTTCGGGAGATCCCCCAAAGACGAATCCCAAACCGCTGCTGTACCTTAACGCAGAATTCGACGGGATTTTCCCACAAGAGGCTGACGATGATTGACGGAAGGGAAAAGTAGGGACGAAGCCACATCCTACCTATCTCCAAGAACCTGATGGATGAATGAGTGAAGTTTTTCTGGAGCGATTTCAGTTCTTTCTTTTTCGACCCATTCTCTGCCGAGACTTCCTACACGGAGTTGACTAGGATCTTTTGCTAACCGTACCCATAGGGCGGCAAGCTCTTCGGGCTTCTCAGGAGAAACAACTTCACCTGCATTGCAGCTTTCAATGATCTCCGCGGCTTCTCCCGCCACTACACCGGAAATGTGCAGGCCAGATGACATTAACTCATAAGTTTTTGAAGGAACGGCTCGCTCTAGAGGCTCCCAATCGGTTAGATGCACTAACGCAGTATCGGCCCATTCGTAATGCTCATCGAGCGCATCAGCTGGCCGACGAAAATAGAATTCGGCATGAACCTTGAGTCGCTCGGCCATTTCGCTCAAAGCTTCTTTCGCAGCCCCGGCCCCCACAAATCTCAAATGAACGTCAACGCCCGCGGTAGCGGCTATACTCGCCGCTTCAACGGCATTGGCAAGGTTTTGAGCTCTACCGATGGTCCCTGCATATAGGACGTTCAAAGCCCGTTTGCCATCTTCACTCACATAATGGTGTACAAAATCAGTCCGTGAGGGGAACACATTCCGGATAGTTACTAGGGGTATTTCACGGCCACTATTGGAAAATCTACTCCTTAGGTTTTCCTCCAAATGGCTCGAGGTCACCATCACTCCGCTCGAATGTTCAAGAACCCAGTTAACCGATCGGTCCGTCAACCATGAAGCACCTTGTAGAGGTCCATGCGAAAGGAGCAACTCTCGAAACGAGCGGGAACCGACGCTTCTATTCCACTGGTCAGATTGCGAAAGAAGATCTGGCCAGGCGTCGCGCAAATCAATTACGTACGGAGTACGCAATACCTTCGACGCAAAATAAGTAACTACGGCAGTAGGCAATGCAGGTACAGTACCGATGATTACATCTGGCTTTTTAGAAGAACGGCCAAAACTCAAAACGGACAGTTTTAGCATCATGCCTATGGCAACCGTAAGCTGATTCAGCGCCTTCTGCGTTAATGAATTTCCACTTGGAATGAAAAAGGTTCGATGAATTCTTTCACCTGAGGGGCCAAGCTCTAATTCTTTCCAGCCACGTCCAACAACCTGTCTCACCCAAGCTAGAAGCTTCAGATTCCTACGATAGTGCGGAGGTGGAGCGATGACTTCAAGTGCAAATTCGTCCCTAAGTAGCTCTGAAAGCCAAGTCCAACGCCGTTGAGGTACGCCATTTTCCGGATACCAATACTGCGATATCACCAGAATTTTCAAGAAAGGCTCCCACCTTCGCTCAGACCAAAAGGGAACTAATATCCTGACCAAAAGTGTCTACTCAAAGACCATTTTGCGCCTATTAGAACAGTATAAGCCACGGTTTCAAAGGAACGTGGCTTGGGGAGTGCTTCAACTTTATAAAGAGACTGGGAGGCACCAAACTATTTTGGCGCCTCCCAGTCGTTCCTATTAAGAGCGCCAGATACCCTTAGTGTCGATAACTGACTTTCCTTCAAGCAAGGCAGTGTCCATCTGGAGGAACTCCTTGTGATTAACCAAAAGTAGAACCACATCTGCGTCATGTACGGCAGTTTCTAGTTCCTGCTTTTTCAAGTTAGGTACCGAGGAGAGCGAATCAGGCAATTCCGCAACGTTCGGTTCGACTACTCGGATGTCTAGATCTGGGTTCTCCTCACCAAGCGTTTTCACAATATTCAGCGAAGGGGACTCTCGCAGATCGTCGATATCGTTCTTAAAGGCGATACCAAGAGCCGCAACTGTGGAGCTCTCCTTACCTTCAAGCGCGGCCTTAACTTGCTCAATTACCCAAGCTGGCTTTCCATCATTAACGTCTCGAGCCATCTTGATAATCTTCGCTTCTTCAGGAACGGAGGAAACAATGAACCAAGGATCGACTGCAATGCAGTGGCCGCCAACTCCAGGTCCCGGTTGCAGGATATTAACTCGTGGATGGTGGTTAGCCAGATCAATGAGCTCCCACACGTCGATTCCCAAGCGGTCACTGATCAGCGACAACTCATTAGCGAATGCGATATTCACGTCCCTAAAGGAATTCTCGGTAAGCTTGGCCATCTCAGCAGTCGTGGCATTGGTCTGCAGCAACTCAGCAGTACAGAAGGTGCCATACAAATCAACAGCAAGCTGTGTACCCCGTGGGGTCAAACCACCGATGACGCGGTCATTGTTTTCCATCTCTTCCATAATCTGCCCTGGCAGCACTCGCTCCGGACAGTGGGCTACGAAAATTGCATTTTCGTCGTCTTCATCAAGAGACAGGTCAGGGCGAAGTTCAAGGATGTAATTCGCCATATCTTCGGTAGTTCCAGGAGGAGAAGTAGACTCCAGAACAACCAATGCTCCAGGACGTAGGTGCGGGGCCATAGCCTCAACCGCGGAATTGATGAACTTGGTATCAACCTTGTGGTCTTCCTTGAAAGGAGTAGGAACGCAGACGATATATGCATCCGCTTCAACCTGTTCGGTCTGGGCTACCAAGTACCCTTCATCTACAACTCGCTTCAGAAGAACATCGAACCCTGGCTCAAAGAAAGGTACTTCCCCTTTGTTGATTGACTCTACGAACTTAGAATTCACATCAACGCCGGTGACATGAACTCCCTTGGACGCAATGAACGCAGCGGTGGGCAATCCGATATAGCCCAATCCAACCACACAAACTTTTTCAAATGTCTGAGGAGACTTTTCAGAATGCATGAATACCTTTCTCGAATACTTTCAAACCCATACCCTACACGGAATTCAAACATGGCTCAGCGGGAAAGTCTTGCCAATCTTTCAAGGAGAACCATATCGCCTTCGCAGGGGCCTGTTTATTAGCTTCTTACAGGCGATTTGTACCTAACCGTTCATTCCCTATATAGTTAATTCTCGTTGCACAGAGAACAGCACGTTCGAAGTACATCAGCTATTCCTCCATAGCTCAGTTGGCAGAGCATTCGACTGTTAATCGAAGGGTCACTGGTTCGAGCCCAGTTGGAGGAGCAAAGTTCCCGCTTAGTAACACTAAGCGGGATTATTTGCGTTTTGTCTATTTTTCTTCAGGGATTCAATCTTTAAGCGGTGCGGTGGAAGTACTGCTTATACACAGGCGCATTAAGCCAGTAGACGGCCACGTAAGAGATCCAAGCGGGGCTCCTTGAAGCCATCGGACGGCAGTGTTGAGGAGAATCCTGGATTGGTTTGTCGTAGATTTTTCGTGTCTCCATCTGGCCGGCAACTTTGATGGTCTGCGCGATAGTGTCAGGCAAGACTGCCCTGCCAAGTTCATGAGTTGTTAACCAGATTTAAGGAATGCCCTGTAGATCTCGGCTTCAGACCTATTTTCCAGTTGAAGCCAGAAGCCAATGTGTCTTGGTACGCCCTGCTGCCTTGCAGGAGGCAGCGGTTTTGCGCGGCTAAACCCCGGCGCGAGTGGCTGTATCATTGTCCACCGCGCTAGACCGGCTTCTAGATGTGTAGAGCGCCCCGAGCGCGTTAAATGTTCCTAGTAAACCGTAGACTGACGTGAATGTCTCCAAAACTTGCTCGAAGGGGCCTGAAAGTGATTGTGAGCGCGTCTGAGGCCAAGCCCCAATTCTAGAGACTTCCTCGAGCTTCTAAGCCTGCTTAACCGCCGTAGCGCCGTCCCACATGCACGTCTACGCCGCCGAAGAGGCTGATGCAGTTGACGACGATTTCTGGCGCGTCTATCGGAAGGTCATTTGGATGGATGGCGCCGTGCTCAACCTTGAGGTCGTGACCGCCAAATAGGCCGAAGCCGTCAACACGGACACGGAATCCTTCTGGAATGTAGACGTCGGTGCCTCCGAAAAGCCCCACGGCATTAATGGTAGTGGTGCGATTGCGCAGCGCCGCTCCTGCAAGGTCGACGTCTACGCCACCGAAAACGCCCAAGGCCGTGAAAGTACGTGCTACTGCCCCACCACTAACGGTCGAACCCCCAAACAGACCCACCGCGAGGGAACGTGGAGCGTCCACGTTGGGCTGCACTTGCTGGATAGCCTGTTCTACTTTGGCAATCGCGTTGGATTCTTGGTGCCCCGAATATGCTTTTGCGATTTGGCGTTCTTCCCCGAAAAGAAGCACCTCTGGGTCTTCCACAAGGTCAGCAAGCGGCTCAATGAGCTCGCCTCGGGTTGTAGCCTGCTCGGACGCTGCCGAACGCTTTTCAAATTCATCGAGGTCGATTTGACCGGCCGACAGCGCATCTCCCAGGATGTCGGCAGCCTTCATGCGGTCTTGGTGGTTACAGCGGATATCCAGCGGTTTCATACCTCTATTATATCCGCTATATCTCCCCCATGCGCAGGTTATTTCTTATTCTGGGCGGCCTTGGAGGAATCAACCTCGGGCAGGAAGTCGTCTACGCGCTCGCCTACTCCGGTCAGCTCCGCGATGGCGGCGACGGCGCGCTGCGCGCCCTTGCCATCGCCATAAGGGTTAACGGCGTTGGCCATGGCTTGGAAAGCGGCGTCGTCGGAAAGCAAAAGCTTAGCCTCAGCCACGATGAGCTCACGGTTGGTACCCACCAGCTTCACGGTGCCGGCGACAACGGCTTCGGGGCGCTCAGTGTTTTGGCGCATAACCAGAACCGGCTTGCCCAGCGCGGGAGCCTCTTCCTGGACTCCGCCGGAATCGGTAAGGATGATGGTCGCGCGGTTTTGCAGCTGGGTGAACTGGTCATACGGCAGTGGATCGGTAATGATAATATTCGGCAGGTGCTCAACCTCCGGGAGAACTGCTTCGCGCACCTTAGGATTCAGGTGCAAAGGCAGAGCGAAGTTGATCTCCGGGTAGGACTCAGCGAGATCCTTGACTGCGCCGCCGATTTCCTTCATAGCTTCCAGGTTTTCGCGACGGTGGGTGGTCACAACGACGAGGCGCTTGTCGGAATCTGCAGCCTCCTGCAGGGCAGGGTCCTCAAACTTGGTGTCCCAGGATGCTGCTTCCAGTAGGGCATCGATAACAGTATTGCCGGTGACCACAATGTCCTTGGAGCGCACGTTCTCGCGACGCAGGTTTTCCATCGATCCAGCGGTAGGAGCCAAGTGCAGCTCGGCTACCTGGCCGATGAGCTTACGGTTAGCCTCTTCTGGGAACGGCGAGTGGATATCGCCGGTGCGCAGGCCCGCCTCCAGGTGCACAATCTTTACGCCGCGGTGGAAGCCAGCGAGTGCTGCGGCCATGGCGGTAGAGGTGTCACCCTGGGAGATAATGACGTCCGGCTGTTCTTCCTCAATGATGGAATCCAGACCCGCAATCGCGCGGGAGACAATTTCATTGAGGCCCTGGCCCGGCTTCATCAGGCCCAGATCGTGCTTCGGAGTGATGCCGAACATGGTGTTGACCTGCTCCAGCATTTCCTTGTGCTGACCGGTGGAAACCGGGATGGAGTCAAAGCGCTCATCATTGTCTAGCGCCTTAATCACAGGGGCGACTTTAATGGCCTCCGGGCGGGTGCCGTAGATGGTCATTACCTTGGGCTTAGTCATTACTCATTTCCTTTTGGTTGATGGGGATACTTCTTTATTGAACCATGCGCGGGAGCGTTGTACCCCCGCGCAGATTGTTGGAATCGCTAGCCATTGACACTCACGCCGCCGTCAGGGGTGATAGTCACCGTGGCAGCCATGGCGCGGGCTAGGTCGAGGCGTTGCCAGGAGCCTCCTTCTGCCTGCCAATCCAATGGATTGCCCGCCGGGCGCGCGGTCTGGCGTAGCACCTCGGCACGCTGGTCCCAGCTGAGCTCTGGATGGGATGCGGCTAACAGCACTGGGGCGGCCTGTGGGACGACCATCGGGGCGTCGGTGCGGTAGCGCGGGGCGAAGTCGTAGTCCATGAATTTCGAATATTCGGCGACCGCATCCTGGGTGGAACGGTAGTCAGTACCCTCTTCCCTATCCTGGGCCACCAATTCTTCCACCGTCTTGCCGGTGCGCCACTTGATCTCTTTGCGCACCTCCATCGAGGCTTGCCACAGGGCATTGCGCATGCGCTTGTCATTTAGGCGATCGGCTGCGGCGGCCTGACCGGTCATACGCCCGCCGATGACATCCAGCGGGTAATGCACGCCCAGGACTACGCGGTGGTTGCCGGCCTCCGCGCCGCGCAGCATGAGCTGTGGGCCTACCTCGGGCAGCATGAAGGACATCAGCGTGGTAATCCACGTTGCCTGATTGGTATGGCCCGAGGGGAAAGCTGGCGAGGTGGGATAGAGATCCTTGGAGCCATCGTCGTAGCGCTTAATCGCCTGCGGCGCGCGCTGGTACGGGCGCTGATAGTTGAAGTAGTACTTCTCTGACATCGTGGAATTGGCCAGTCCGCCTGCGCGGGCGGCGTAACCATTGCCTAGCAGGTATTCGGTTTTGGGCAGGCGGTGCTCGGCCAAGGCGGCACGGAAGGCATCGCCTAGGTTCTTGCCCATCGAGTCAGAAACGGCGTTGAGCACGCTGGTGGAGCTGGCCTTGGCATCGGCCTGCGCGCGGCGGATCAAAGCGGGGTCGCCGGCTGCGGCGTTGTTGATGGCTACGGCCTTGTCCATATTTTCCTGGCGGATTTCTGGCTGGGCCTTGATGTGGTCAAAAAGCTGGACTACCTGCCAGTAGTTGCCAAATTGATAAGACGAGACATCGGATTCGAAGCCCGCGATATAGTCCGTGCTAAATGGCTCAGGAACCGGGGCACCGGGGTGCTGGACTGGGGCTGCGCCGGAGGTGCGCTGGGTGACGGGCTCACGCAGCTGGGGCACGGTTACGGGAAGAGCTGCGGCCGCCGGTGCGAGGGTTATAGTCAGTCCAGTGGCCGCGCAGAGGGCGAACACGCGGGCTGCGGGTCGAAGTTTATTCCGATAGTTCAACGTAGAAACCTTTAACTAGCATCAAATTCCTACGAATAATATCCAGCTAAAGTTACGGAGAAGTAAACGCTGCGCTAAACCTGCATGCACAATTGCGGATTGATGGGTAGACCTTTGCGGTCACCACTCAGCACTCTTCAGGCCAATTGGGGCCTTGGTGCGCCGCGGCGGCCTCCGGTTGGTGGGCGGAGGATTCCGCAGAAATGCTCGCGGTAAAAAGCGCGGCCAGCGCTACTGCTGAGGCCGCCGCCGAATCCCTGCGCTTGTTATTTTCCACACACTTAAACTAGCGCGTATTCCGCACCATGAAAAGCGCTAGTCCAATGCGGGGCTAGCGCTACCCCTCACTCGTGGCTGGCGGCGCGCGGCAAGGCTTCGCGGTAGGCTGGTGGGGAACTTTTACTCGCATAGAAATAAGGGGACACGCTAGATAATGATCCAATTCGTCTTCGGCGCCGCAGCAGGATACGTTTTTGGCACTAAGGCTGGCCGCAAGCGCTACCACCAGATCAAGGGCGCCTACGAAAAGGCCGTCAACTCCCCCGTGACCAAGTCCGCCGTCACCTCGGCACGCAAGGCGGTAGCCAATCGCCTGGACCCAGAACCGCGCATGCGCGAGGTTCGCGATTTGTCTTCCAAGCGCAAGGGCAAGGGCCGGCTGCGCGGATCGCAGGTGGATAATGCGGACCGCATTTATGAGCCCGATGAGGACTAGGTCGAGTGCAGACTAGCCTTTAGGCCTCCTCCCCTCCCCTCGGCACGCCCCTTATTTGGGGTCGCGCCGAGGGGAGATTTTTATGCTTGGGGAGGCGTGCCGCGGAAGGCGCGGTCATTAAGCTCGCGGCGGGCCTGCTCGAGGGCAACGAGGTCGGCGAAGAGCGAGTTATAGCTGGCCTCATCATCAGAGGGGCGCATGCGGCCGAGGCGAGCTTTGAGCTGGGCGATCTGATCGCCCACCACGGTTTCTTGCAGGCGGGAAAGGACGGAGTCGGCGTATTTTTCGGGGCCGACGTCGGTAGGCAAGATTGCTTCTACGGCGAGCTCGGAGACGAAATTGCGGCCGGTGAGATCCTGCATCTCGCCGGCAACGGCGGCAATCCATTCCACGGCGGGCATGGACGCGCCTTGGGCGGCGCCGCCGGCGGTAGAAATTGCCTGGCGGACGAGGCGGTAGGCGTCGTTAGTATAGGCGTCGGCAGTAATGCCATCGAAGTACGAGCCCGCTACCTGCGGCATCTGCAGAGCCAGCTTGAGGGCCTCGCGCTGTGGCCACAGGTGGGTTTCCTTGGGGCTCGGCGGATGGATCATCGGCACGTCCTGCTGCGCCGGTTGCTGCTTCGCGTTGTCGAAGCGGCGGATGGTGGGTTTTTCAGCCTTCTTGGGCTTGCGCGCCTCCGCGCGGACCTGCTGGAGGACCTCCTCTGGGTTGGCCCAGCCCACCCAACCGGCAAGGCGGCGGGCATACTCGTGCTGCAGGGGCTGGTCACGGATCTGCGCTACCACGGGGACCGCGCGGCGCAATGCTTGCAGACGCCCCTCCGCAGTATCGATGCGGTACTCCGCGATGACGGATTGGATGACGAACTCGAACATGGGGATGCGGTCGGCGATGAGCTCGCGCACGGCGGCATCGCCTTTCTGCAGGCGCAGATCGCACGGGTCCATGCCGTCTGGCGCCACGGAGACAAAGGACTGGCCGGTGAATTTCTGCTCGCCGTCGAACGCGCGCATGGCGGCCTTTTGCCCTGCCTCATCGCCGTCAAAGGTATAGATGAGCTCGCCGTTGAAGTAGGAATCATCCAGCATCAGCCGGCGCAGCACCTGGAGGTGCTCGCCACCAAAGGCGGTGCCACACGATGCCACTGCGGTTTTCACTCCGGCGGCGTACATGGCCATGACGTCCGTATAGCCCTCTACCACCACGGCTTGGTGGTTATCAGCGATATTGCGCTTGGCCAAGTCGAGGCCGAAGAGCACCTTGGACTTGCGATAAAGCATGGTCTCGGAGGTGTTCATGTACTTGCCGAGCTTGTCGTCGTCGAAAAGCTTGCGGGCACCAAAGCCAATCACGTTGCCAGATAGGTCCTTGATGGGCCACAGCAGGCGGCGGTGGAAGCGGTCAATGGGACCACGCTTGCCCATCTTGGAAATGCCGGCCGCCTCCAGTTCCTCGAAGGAAAAGCCTAGGCGCAGCAGGTGCTTGGTGGCGGTATCCCAGCCCTCCGGCGCATAGCCGCACTCAAAGTCATAGATGACCTCGCGGGAAAAGCCGCGATCCAGCAGAAAGTCCCGGGCGGTAGCGGCCTGCGGGGTCTCCAATTGCTGGCGGTAGAACTCGTGCGCGGCCTTATTCGCGGCGATGAGGCGCTGGCGGGTACCAGGCTTCTCATTGCGCGCGCCCGTGGAACCGCCCTGGTAGTTGATGTGGTAGCCGATCTTCTGCGCTACCGCTTCCACTGCTTCTGGAAAGGAAACCTGCTCCATTTCCATCAGGAAGCTAAAGACATCGCCGCCCTTGCCGGTGGAAAAGCAGTGATAGTAGCCGCGCTGCGGGCGTACGTGGAAGGACGGGGTCTTTTCATCCTTGAAGGGGCTGAGCCCCTTGAGCGAATCGTGTCCGGCGGGCTTGAGCTGGACGTACTCGCCCACGATCTCTTCTAAAGGCGCGCGTTCACGGATAGCTTGAATGTCGCTGTCCGGAATTCTGCCTTTTGCCATGCGTACAGACTACCCCGCGCGCGGCGGGAATGTTCAAATGGCTGGGCCAGGATGGTGTGGTGCCTGTGAGTTCACGGTTTGGGCGGAAACTACCCTCTGATGGGGTGTATTCCGCATGCCTTTACCTACCCCCGTGACGGGGGAATTTTTGGCCTTGTTGGGAGTACCGGCCGATTTCGGTATTCACCGCTACACCTGCAAGAATAAAGGTATGCCCAAGTCCCAAGCGTCTAAGAAATCGCTCCCAGTAGCCCTCGGCGGCCTTGCGCTTGCCGTCGTTGCAGGCTACTTCGGCTTCGACCTCGGCGGCGATGGCGATTCCCCTGCTTCTTCGCCGTCCGAGTCCGCAGGCGGCGCTAAGGCTGGCGACGCCGATACTTGCGAGATGTCTTCCCTCCCTGCCGAGGCGAACGACACCGCGAACGATATTTTGGCCGGTGGCCCCTATGACTACCCGGATAATGACAACGCCCGCTTTGGCAACTACGAGGGACGCCTGCCGCAGCAGGACAAGAATTACTACCGCGAATACACGGTAGAAACCCCGGGCAGCAAGAACCGCGGCGCCCGCCGCATCATCACTGGCGGCGGCAGCGAGACCGACCCGGACGTGTGGTACTACACCGATGACCACTATGAAAGCTTCTGTTCTATCCCAGACGCGGAGGAGTAATAATGCAACGCATCCTCATTACTGAACACATCCGCACCCGCGCGGACTTCTTCAACGCGCTTGGCCGCACTCGCGGCTGCGAGGACTGCGGCCCCCGCAACCTCGATGACCTGGCGGACTTCCTGCGCGAGCAGCGCACCACCGTCATCATTGCCTCCGACATGGAAATCGCGGACGCGGAGTTGGAGGGCGTTGCCACCGTTTTGGAGGATCAGGGCGTGAAGTTGGTGCGCTAGCGACTCGGGCCCTAGGACTAAGACTGGGGCTGGGGCGTTAGGTCCATAGATATCAGGCCGAATTGAGGGTTGTGAGCTCTCAATTCGGCCTTTTCGCGCTCAGATCGGCCTGATGAGTTTCGACCTAACTCTAGCGGTGCTGGGTGGGCCAGGTTTAGCTGAGGAACCCAGACAGCTCCGCGCTCCGCCGAGCCAGGCGCTCCAGTCGCGATTCGGTCATGGAGGCAATTTGGTCGATGATGGCGCGGTCGCGGGCTGCGTCGGTATCGGCCTGCTCCCACCACAGGCGGAAGGTGGCATCGAGGGAGCCGGGGGCGCCGGCTACCAGGTAGTCGTAGACGCGGTAGATGCGCTCGCGCTGGCGGTCTTGGCGTGCGAGGTGGGCGGGCTCGTCCATGACGTAGAGGACGGCGATGGTTTTGAGCAGCTTGACTTCGGCTTCGGCTTGCTTGGGAACGATGAGGTCGCCGTGCATGCGGCCAAGGCTATTGGAGGCGATGAGTTCGGCATTGGCCTCGCTGGTGGCGCCAACGGTTGCGCCGACATAGCGGCCGACGAGCTCGGAGGTCATCTTCTTCAGGTTGGCGTAGTCGCGCAAGGAATAGTCAAAGTCACCGATGGCGTTGATGACGCTTAAGTTGCGCAGGCTATCGGCTGCTTCTAGGAGCTCGTCGGCGGTGCCGCCGAAGGCCTTGGCGCCCTTTTCTGCTAGTTGGGCCAGCTCCACCAAGTCCCAGAGCACGCTCAAAGAGATGCGCCGGGAGATGATGCCATCTTCCACGTCGTGCACGGAGTAGGCGATGTCATCGGACCAGTCCATGACCTGGGCCTCGATGCACTTGCGGTTATCGGTATGGCCCTCGCGCAGCCAGTCCAATAGGTGCGCGTCTTCGTCGTAGGCGCCGTACTTGCGGTTGGTGGTGCCATCCGGGTTGGTCTTTGTCCACGGGTATTTGCAGGCGCCGTCGAGTGCCGCGCGGGTGAGGTTGAGTCCAAAGCTTTGGGGTTCGCCGCGGGCATCGTCCACGATGACCTTCGGCTCCAAGCGGGTGAGGATGCGCAGGGTTTGGGCGTTGCCCTCGAAGCCGTTGAGGGCGACCTCGTTGAGCGCATTCTCGCCATTGTGACCATAGGGCGGGTGGCCGATGTCATGGGTCAGGCCGGCCATATCGCAGAGATCGGGATCGAGGCCCAGCCCGGAGCCGATGCTGCGCGCGATTTGGCCGACCTCCAGGGAGTGGGTCAGCCGGGTACGCGGGGTATCGCCGTCGCGCGGGCCGACGACCTGCGTTTTATCCGCTAGCCGGCGCAGAGCGGCCGAGTGCAGCACGCGGGCGCGGTCACGGGCGAAGAGCCCGCGGTGCTCCTCCACGGGGTGGAAGGCTGAGCCCTTCGGCTTTTCATCGGCCAGGCGGGCAAAGTCGGCGGCGGAATAAGAATAGGACACGGCCTCAAGTTTATTCCGTGAACTGGCCTTTGGGGTGAGCAACGTGGCCGCCTAGTTTTTAGCAGGCTGCGGGCCTTTCACAAAGTTGCTGCCCACAGCAGCCAAGCCCACAACTACCACTAGGAAAAGTATGAGTCCAAACGGGACAGCTGGAAAGTGCAGTACAAGTTTATGCGATATATAAGAATGCATATATGAGCCCAGTAGAGCGGCTGATCCTAGCGATAAGGCCAAAGCAAAAGCCGAAGGCAAACAATTAGCCAATTTCCTGTTCCTGTGCGCTTCAGCAACTGAGACGCCTTGTTCCCAAATGGTCTTAGTGAAGCGAATGAGCCGACCTTGTTGAGCCAACGCCAGTCCGAAGATGAGAACTGCTCCCCCAACAATCACGTAGGCGAACAACGGGATAAATTCGCTTGTACCAGTACCGTTTGGACCGTAAAGCAACGTTGAGGGTAGGTTTTCTGCCCATTGCTGAGCACCTACAACCTCCATCTCTTGACTATCGCTCAATTCGACTTGTTTCGAAAAAATTGCTACAGCATACCCTTCATCTTTCCTTTCGCCCGCTCCCCAAGTAGGCTCTGCTTCAGCATTAAAGGATTTATCCCATGGCCGCATCCACGTTTGATCAAATGGAGATCGGGGGTCCGTCTCAACTACTCCTTGGTCTTTGACCAAGGAACCTACTGCTCCGTTCCTATCTTCTACTAGTGCAAAGACAGCTCCGTCTTCCATAGTGGAAGGCTGGAGCTCTCCCGAGTCTTGGACAGCAGGAACCCAGCTAAGAACTCCTAGGCAATCTGCGGCGTGGTCCTGACAAAAGTTTTTAGCGGCGGAGGTGCCGAAAGTTTGTCCATCCTGCGGCGCCCCTACATAGACGTCCCTTACATTGTCAGCCAACTCTTCTCTTGCTGAGTAGAGGGCTGAATCATTCACAATAAAAAGAATGATGGGAAACAAGATAAAAACACAAGAGACCCGCAATGTAGTAGCGGCGATAAAAGACCGCGCATACCGGACTCCTAAAATCGGAGGATCCCATCCCCTAATCTTGAGGGAGAGATATTCGGCGAAATATAAGACAACTGCGTAGAAAAATACAGAAGCAGCACTCACCAAGAAGGGGACGCAGTAGACGAAAATCATCGGCCACCTACTAGACGGATCCGCCTGGGGCATCGCCACAAATCCCACCAGCAATACAACACTGGCCGCTATCCCTAGAGGATATCGAAGGAGTTCTGCAGCCCGCGGATTCCTTGGATTTGGATCTATGCGAGCTGGGCCTTGGCTCAAATCTTCCAAAACTCTCGTCTCCTGTTGGAAAGGAACGAAACTCAGGAAAGCGATCGCGCACCATGAGATCACAGCGACGAGCAGCGGTGAAGGAAGTCCTTGTGGAAGATCAATGCCAAAACCCGAATATAGAACCAAGAAGATTGGCTTCATTAGCACTGGAACCAGAACTGCGCTAACTATTGAAAAGAAAAAATAAACTATAAGTAGCTCAAGAAATAACGCTCGCCGAATTCGTTTTAATGCTAACCCAAATAAACGAAGGGCCTCATAGTGGTGGCGCCTCCCCTCCACCACATGCCTTAAGCTGTATTTGAGTGCCAGAGTAAAGGGAATGATCGATACGAGAGCCGAATACATCAGCCCCATTGCCATAGATTCGGCTACTTTGTCCGCCGCTACAGTGCAGACTAACAGACAGACAAAGAAGATGAGCACAAACGAGGTAGCTAGTAGCGGGATACTCTCCACAAATGTGCTTTTACGGATCTTCGCTTCCACAGCGCGAAAATTCATTGGTTTACCCCGATTTCCAAAACCTGATCACAAAACTGCGCTAAACGGTCATCGTGGGAAACTACCAAGGCGATTGCGTGGTTTCTTACAATGTAATTATGCAGATATCGCAACACTGAATATGCGTTGTCCTCATCCAATGCACTCGTCGGTTCGTCTGCGAAAACGAGTTGGGGCTTTTTAGACATTGCCGTTGCTATGGCCGCACGTTGGCGTTGTCCCCCTGAAAGCTCGTGCGGTAGAGAGGCTCCGTATTCACTCATATTGAGTTGAGCTAGCAAAGAGCTATTAGCGTCCGAGTCCGCAGTTACTCCGCTTAGCCCTTGCGCGAAGGAAAGGTTTTCGGCGACTGTCAAACAGGGCACTACGCCGGAATCTTGAAACACTATTCCCATCGATTTAGCTCGAAATTTATCTCTGTTTCGAGCGGATGAGCTCCATAAATCATGTCCGAAAATATTGACGGTTCCTGATGTTGGCTTCTGGAGTCCAGAGATAACGCGAAGCAGCGTCGATTTGCCGGACCCAGAGGTACCTCGAATCCAAGTAAGGGTCCCCGGCTCATGCACAGAGTTGATAGAGAATAGCGGACTACTTTTCCTGCCTAGCTTCACAGATATGTTTTCCAGTTTTAACACGCTTTCCTCCTGAGGCTTCGTAGCATTTCAGCGCTGACCAACATGGCTCGGTGTTATTTCCTGATGTAGCGGAAAAGAAACCCTTCTCCCATAGAAATGTTTCGTCAGCCTGCAGAATATCATGCGATCTTTCTTATCGCCGTGGAAAAGTATCCCTATCTTCCTGCTGGATCGTCTGATGCCGCAGCTTCTGATTGGGGCGCAGCACTTGCTCCACGCGGTAGAACCCATTGCGCAGTGCCGCGGCGCCGCGCGGCGGTAACAGGCCGGCCACCAGCGCGTAGGCTACGCCACCGGTTTCGTGGGCAAGGTAGCGCCACCAGGGCTTAGAAAAGCGCGCGGCCGGGTAATACGGCGTACCGGAGACGGTGGCTGCGATGCCCTCTTGGCGGGCGATGAGTGCGGTGCGCAGGCGGTGGAGGGGATCGGTGATGATGGTGGCGTCGGAAAGCGCGAACGCTTCCTTGACCGCGCACAGGGAGCTGCGGGTATCCATCCCCTCTTCCACCGCGTGCACGGTCAGGTGTGGGAAGTGCTCGCGCAGGTAGCTGCGGCCGACACCGGCCTCAGTAAACCTATCCCCGGGCAGCTTGCCGCCCACGGTAATGACCTCCAGCCCCTCGGCCGTGGCGAGCTCACCGGCGTGGCGCAGGCGGCTGGCCAGGATGCGGGAGGGACGGCCATCGTATTGGGCGGTTCCTAAAACAATTGCGTACTTCACTGCCCCACTACATTACCTGCCAGAGCGCTAAGTTAAGCCGGTAAAGTGGTGGGCATGAATTTGAGTGCACGTTTGGGCCGCGCGGCCATTGCCGCTTTCATTTTGGGCTGCACCTCCGTCGGTGCGGGGTCTGCCTTCGCCGCCGAGACCACCGCGGTGGCGCAGGGCGCCGGTACGGCGACCCTCACGGAGAAGGTTACCGATGATGCGGGCGTATTAAGCACGCAAGAAAAGGCCGAGCTCAGAGAGAAGATCGGCCAGCTGCAAAAAGAGGAGCACCGAACCCTTTTTGTCTACATCACTGATGAGTTGGGCACGGATCCGGAAACCTTTGCCGCAGCGGCGGTCAAGGACAAGGGGCCGAATTCCGCGGTCTATGCGCTGTCCATCAATGACCGCAAGTTGGGCGTGCAGACCGGCGATGCGTGGCCCAAGGGCCGGCTGGATCAGATGTATGACGCCGCCTATGACGAGCTGGCCAGCGACGAGTACGGGGCTTCGGCCCTCGCGCTTGCTGATGCCGCCTTGGGCAACTCCCCCGCCTCCGATTCCTCCGACTCCTCTGGCCTGGCGTGGCTGGGCGGTGGCGCGGCCGCCATCGTCGCCGCCGGTGGCGGAATCATGTACTACTCGCGCCGCAACACCAAGAAAAATAATGCGCAGACGCTGGAGTCTGCCCGCGAGATCGCCCCGGGCGATACCGATCAGCTAAACCGCCTGCCTCTGGAAGCCTTGGACCAGCTGGCCCAGGAGGAGTTGGTCTCTACCGATGAGTCCATCCGCCGCGGCAAGGAGGAGCTCAATATCGCGCTCTCCGAGTTCGGCCCCGAGCGCGTGCGCCCCTTTACCAAGGCGATGAACCACTCCACCTCTACCCTGCAAAAGGCCTTCCACCTGCGCCAGCGCCTGGATGATGCCGTGCCGGAGTCCCCGGCCGAGCGCCGCCAAATGCTGGTAGAAATCGTCTCCTCCTGCGGCCAGGCCGATGACGCCCTCGACGCGCAGGCCGAGGAGTTTGCCAAGATGCGCGACTTGCTCATCCACTCCGATGAAAAGCTGGACGAGCTCACCCAGCGCACCGTGGGCCTGCGCGCCCGCCTGCCGGAGGCCGAGTCCACGCTGGCCGGCCTGAAGTCCAACTATGACGAGCACGTGCTCTCCTCCATTGCCGATAACCCCGAGCTTGCCGCCGCTTCGCTCGATGAGGCCGAGAAACTGCTCGACAAGGCCCGAGGGGTCCAGGCCCAGCCGGCCGGCCAGCAGGGCCCGCTGGTGGGGCTTATTCGCGATGTCGAGCACGCCTGCGAGATGACGAATCGCCTCATTTCCGGCGTGGAAAACGCCGAGGAGAATATCGCCACCGCCCGCGGCAACCTCGAGGCGCTTATCGCCGAGGTCGAGGGGGAAATCAACGAGGCCCGCGAGCTCGAGCGCCAAGGCAAGTCCCAGGGAACCAGCGCGGATTGGGACAAGCTCGAGGAACTGCTCGGCCGCGCCGGCACCGCCGTCAACGAGGCCAAGGCCCACGGCCAACAGGATCCGTTGGGCCAGCACACCGCGCTGACCTCCATCGATACCAAGCTGGATGAGGCGCTCGACCGCGTGCGCGAAAAGACCTCCACCCACGCGCGCCAGCTAGACCTCTTCCGCCAGCAGATTTCCGTGGCGGAATCCAATATCCAGGCCGCAGAAGACCTCATTTCCTCCCGCGGGCGCATCATCGGCTCGGGTGCGCGCACCGCGCTTGCCGATGCCAAACGTCTCTACGCCCAAGCCCTCCACACCGAGCGCAGCGATATCCGCGCCGCCCTCCAGTCCTCTCGCGAAGCGGCGGCCGCCGCCCAGGCGGCGCTGCAGCGCGCCAAGGATGACATCGACGAGTACCGTCGCCGCCAGCAGCGCCAGCAGATGGGCAACGCCGCCGGCAATGTCGTGACCGGTATGGTCCTCGGCCAGATGCTCAGCGGCGGCCGCGGCTTCGGCGGAGGTTTCGGAGGCGGCGGCTTCGGCGGAGGAAGCTTTGGCGGCGGAGACTTCGGCGGTGGCGGCGGAGGCGGCTTCCGCGGCGGCTCCTTCTAGCCCTCCCAGCCCAGACCGCTCCACGGTCCGGAAGCCAGGCAGCCCTCCTGCCCGGCTCTAGGCTCTCGCGGGTGACCCGGCAGCCCGGCGCTGGGCTAGGTGCGGAGGGTGCGTGGGGTGGCGTCGAGAAGCGCGCAGGCGTAGCTCAAGAACATGGCGTCGAGCTCCGGCAGCTCGCCCACGCTCACGCGCAGGCCATCGCCGGCCGGCGCGGTGCTGGCAACCTCGGCGCCCGTGCCGCGGGCCACGATGCGGCGCTCGCGGCGGAAGGGGTTGCGGCGCTCGAGAAGATACTCGCGGTCAGCGCAGGTTGCGCGCAGGCGGGTGACGGTAATCCCAGCCTGGGTGACCGAGAAATCCTCGCCCGCGGCGGTCTGCGCGCGCAGGAAGAACCGCGGGGAGGAAGAATCCAGCGAGGATTCTACTGCGAGGCGCTCGCCGGCCGCGGTGGCAAGCACGCCGTCGCGCACGGAGGCAAGCTCGTGCCCCTCGGCGTTGGTGAGAGCGCCCGCGCGCCAGGTCCACTGGATAGTCATTAGAGGACGAATAGCGCGACGAGGGCGACGATGGATGCCAGGACCAAGGTGATGATCCAGGCCCAGGCTTTGCCCTGGGTATTGGCATCCAGGATGACGCGGGTAAACCAGCTCAGGCCGGCGATTTCCGCGGTGGTCAGGCCCTCGGCATCGTGCTCGAATTCGAGGATGGCCTTGCGCACGCCGGAATTGCGGGCGGTAAACTGCCCTACCTTTTCGTCATCGACGTCATCGATGATCCAGTCGCCGCTGTTTTCGTTGATGAAGGTGAAGGTACGGCCGTTGAGCGATGCCTCTAGGCGCTTATCGCGGCCGGGGCGGCCGGCGAGGCGGTAAATGGAGCCGTCGGCAAGCGTGGCAGAAGCGCCAAGGTCACTGACCTCGGTGCGCCAGAAATGGCCGTCCACCTCCGCGGAATGCTCCGAAAATACGCCCAGCTGCTCCGGGCCTTCCTCGGCCAAGAGCACGGGCTTTGCGCGATCGGAGCGATCCCAGCTGGTGTAATGCATTACTAGCACCCAATCAGGCGAGCGGCGAGGTAAGCCTCGAGGTCATCGAGCTTCACGCGCTCCTGCTCCATGGTGTCGCGCTCGCGCACGGTCACGGCATCGTCCTCGAGGGTGTCGAAGTCGAAGGTGACGCAGAACGGGGTGCCGATCTCATCCTGGCGGCGGTAGCGGCGGCCGATGGCGCCGGAGACGTCAAAGTCCACGTTCCAGTGTGCGCGCAGCTTATCGGCCAGCTTACGGGCGGGCTCAGAGAGCTCTTCCTTCTTGGACAGCGGCAGTACGGCCACCTTGATCGGTGCCAGGCGGCGGTCCAGGCGCAGGACGACGCGCTTATCGGTGCCGCCCTTGGCGTTCGGAGCCTCTTCCTCGTCGTAGGCATCCACCAGGAAGGCCATCATAGAACGGCCCAGGCCGGCGGCCGGCTCGATGACGTACGGAATCCAGCGCTCGTCATTGGCCTGGTCGTAGTAGGACAGGTCCTCGCCCGAGCCCTTGGCGTGGACGGACAGGTCATAGTCCGTGCGGTTGGCCACGCCTTCCAGCTCGCCCCACTTGGAGCCCTTGAAGCCAAAGGCGTACTCCACGTCCACGGTGCGCTTGGAGTAGTGGGAGAGCTTTTCCTTCGGGTGCTCGTACAGGCGCAGGTTTTCTTCCTTGATGCCCAGGTCCACGTACCAGTTGTAGCGGTCATCAATCCAGTACTGGTGCCACTCTTCGTCCTCGCCCGGCTTGACGAAGAACTCCATTTCCATCTGCTCGAACTCGCGGGTACGGAAGATGAAGTTGCCTGGGGTGATCTCGTTGCGGAAGGACTTGCCGATGTTCGCGATGCCAAACGGCGGCTTCATGCGCGAGGAGGTCATCACGTTCTTGAAGTTAACGAAGATGCCCTGTGCGGTTTCCGGACGCAGGTAGTGCAGGCCTTGCTCATCGTCCACCGGGCCCAGGAAGGTCTTGAGCAGACCGGAGAAGGCCTTCGGTTCGGTCCAGTCACCCGGCTGGCCGGTTTCTGGGTCATTGATATCTGCCAGGCCGTTTTCTGGCTCGTGGCCGTGCTTTTCCTCGTAGGCCTCAATAAGGTCGTCGGCACGGTAGCGCTTGCCGGTGTGGCGGGATTCCACCAGCGGGTCAGAAAAGACCTCGACGTGACCGGAGGATACCCAGACCTGACGCGGCTGGATGACGGAGGTATCTACGCCCACGACGTCTGCGCGGGACTGCACCATGTGGCGCCACCACTGGCGCTTGATGTTTTCCTTGAGCTCTACACCAAGAGGGCCGTAGTCCCACGCGGAGCGGGAACCGCCGTAAATTTCACCTGCCTGGTAGACCAAGCCGCGGCGCTTACACAGGTTTACAACGGTATCGATGACGGATGCCATAAGTTTTCGGACTCCTCTGGTAGGGGACAGTCTTGACAATCTCGTTCAGTCTAACCCGAAGCGCTTCCCGGCGGTGGGATTGGGGCATGAATTTAATCTGAAATAAATACAACGTATTGCAAGTATCGGGTAATATAAGGGTAACCGACAGGTAATAGGTATTTAATTGAAGGTGACATTCCCTATGACGACCACTTACAAGGCCCCAAATACTTCTGCGGCTGCCGGCGTTATCGCTGCCCTTGATTCGCCCCTACGCATCGCAATCATCTCCCGCTTGGCCGAGCGCGATCACTTTGTCCATGAGCTGGTCAAGGCCACCGGCAAGTCCCAGCCCCTTATCAGCCAGCACCTGCGCGTGCTCAAGCAGGCAGGCATCGTGGACTCCGAGCGCAGCGGCCGCGAGGTAACCTACTCGCTCATTGCGCCGCAGGTTTTGGACCTGCTTGCCGACGCCGCCAAGATCGCCTCCTAGCCCCTCCCCTCCTGCATAAAAAGCCGCCTGACTGTGCAGTTATTGAAAAAGCACTGATAATATTGAGGGCATGGCTTTACACGACAGTATTCCCAAGCTAGGCGCGCGCAATACCAAACAGCGCACCGCAGTGGTTGAGGTACTGCGGGAAATGGAGAAATTCGCCTCCGCCAAGGAGATCTACCACGAGCTCCAAGAACGTGAGGAAAAGGTGGGCCTGACCACCGTGTACCGCACCCTGCAGTCCCTGACCGATATCGATGCGGTGGACGCCCTCCACATGCCCAATGGCGAAACCCTGTACCGCCATTGCGATACCGATGCCCACCACCACCACTTGGTATGCACCAAGTGTGGCCGCACCGAGGAGATCGACGGCGGCCCGATTGAAAAGTGGGCCACCTCCGTAGCGAAGGAGTATGGCTTCGAGCTCACCGGCCACGATGCCGAGGTCTTTGGCATCTGCAGCGACTGCGCCGCCTCTGCCTAATCGCGCTCGCGCTTCCCCTCAGGGTCGCCCCTCCCCCTCACCTCAGCCTCCAGTTACCGGCGGCTGAGGTTTTTCTTTTGCGCTACTTCTTCACGCCACCGAAGCGGCGGTCGCGCCGCGCATATTCCTCGATGGCGGCGAAGAGGTCCTCCGGAGTGAAGTCCGGGAAGAGCTTGTCCTGGTAAATCATCTCCGCGTAGGCGGACTGCCAGAGCAGGAAGTTTGAGGTGCGCTTCTCACCGGACGGGCGCAGGAAGAGATCCACGTCCGGCATGCTCGGGTCATAAAGATGCTGCGCGATGGTTTCTTCCTTGATATCGCGCGGGTTGAGCTCGCCCGCGGCCACCTGCTTGGCGATGTCCCTAAAGCCATCTACCAGCTCTGCCCTACCGCCGTAATTCACGCACATGGCCAAGGTCATCTTGGTATTGTCCTTGGTCAGCTCCTGGGCAGCCTCGAGCTCTTTAATAACCGAGCGCCACAGGCGCGGGCGGCGGCCCGCCCACACCACCCGCACGCCGCGCTCATTGAGCCACTCGCGCTGACGGCGCAGCACGTCGCGGTTAAAGCCCATGAGGAAGCGGACCTCCTCCGGGCTGCGGCGCCAATTCTCCGTGGAGAAGGCATAGGCCGAAAGGTAGGGAACGCCGGCGGCGAGGCAGGCATCGACGACGTCAAGAAGCACGGCTTCTCCGCGCCTATGCCCCTCGGTGCGCTTCATGCCTTTTTCCTGGGCCCAGCGGCCGTTGCCGTCCATGACCAACGCAATATGGCGCGGCATGAACTCGTCCGGGATATTCGGCGGGGTCAAAGTGCGGTTCGGGTCTGGCGTAATCACGGGCTATATTCTACTGCTCCATAACCTGCAATGCGGAAACATTGCGCTCCATGTGCCACTGCAGGTGCGCCCGCGCTAGGCGATGCCCCTCCTGCTTCTGCGCATTCGTCGGATTCGTCGGGTGATTATGCGCCAAAAGCCACAGGTGATGCAGGGTTTCCGGGTCTACCTCGGCCGCGCCTGGCGGACGGCATTCGTGGCACGCCGCGCCGCCTACCGCCGGGTGAAAGGCGTGGTGCGGGCCCGGCCGGTTGCACTGGGCGCAGTTGAAGAGGCTCGGCGCCCAGCCGGCATGCGCCATCGCCTGCAGCAAGAAGGCATCCAGCGCCATGGTCGGGTCCGCGTTCTGGAGCTGCTCCAAGGTCGCGGTGACGGAGTCGTAGAGGTAGGGATCATGGGCGGCGTCGGCAAACGCAAGGCGCTCGGCCGATTCCAGCACCGCGCACGCGGCCGTGTAGCGCTCATAGTCCTCGATGAGGCGCGCGCCAAAATAGTCGACCGTATCCGCCTGAGAGATGGTGGCCAGGTTCTTGCCCACATACAGCTGGACATCGAGGTTGACGAAGAGCTGCAGGCGCGAACCAAAGCGCGACTTGGCGCGACGCACGCCCTTGGCCACCGCGCGCACGAGGCCATGATCGCGGGTAAGCAGGACTATGACGCGATCGGCCTCACCAAAGTCATAGCTGCGGATGACCACTGCGCGGTCACGATAGTTCTCGCGCATAGTAGTTTAGAACCCGAGCCTACCCAGCGACTTCGGGTCAGACTGCCAATTCTTCAGCACCTTGATGCGCAGATCCAGGTACACATTGTGGCCGAGCAGCTCGATGATCTCCTTGCGGGCATTGCCCACAATGCGGCGGAAGCGCAGGCCATCCTTGCCCTCGATAATGCGCTTTTGGCCGGGCCGCTCCAGGTACAAAATGGCGTGGATATCCAGCACGCCCTCACGGGTGCGCGACGGCAGCATCTCATCCACCTGCACCGCCACCGAGTGTGGCAGCTCCGCCTTCAAGCCGGACAGGGCAGCTTCACGAATGAGTTCCTCGATGCGCTTTTCTTGGCCTTCATCGGTGATGTGGTCATCCGGGTAGAACTTGGGGCCTTCCGGCAGGTGGTCCACGATGACCTGCACTAGCTCATCAAGCTGCACGCCCTCCTTGGAGGAAACCGGGATGACTACTGCATTCGGGTCATCCTGGGAGAGCAGCTCGTGCAGGGCCAGCAGCTGCGCGCCCACCTGGTCCTTGCTAGCCTTATCCAGCTTGGTGACGATGCCGACGATCGGGGTCTTTGGCGCGATACTGCGCACGTTTTCCAGGATCCAGCGGTCACCCGGGCCAATCTTTTCATCGGCCGGGATGGTCAGGCCGATGACATCCACATCGGCATAGGTGTCTTTCACTACTTCGTTGAGGCGCTCGCCCAAAAGGGTGCGTGGGCGGTGCAGACCCGGCGTATCTACGACGATGACCTGGGCATCATCGCGGTGGACCAAGCCACGAATGGTATGGCGGGTGGTCTCCGGCTGGTCTGCGGTAATCGCAATCTTTTGCCCCACCAGGGCATTAGTCAGCGTGGACTTGCCGGTATTCGGGCGCCCTACGAAGGATACGAAGCCCGAACGGAATCCCTCCGGAGTATCGGTGTATTGCGAATAATCAAGCGGGGCTGCCGTATTCTCGGCGCCTTCCGGCACGGCATCATCGGGGTCTTCTGGCAGGCCCTCGAATGCCGCATCAAACTGTGCATCAAAATCAGAACTCATTACCCGCAATAATAGCCCAC
>ERZ1030923.21-NODE-21-length-61883-cov-43.167157_pt1 | contig 61883 bp, 61 predicted proteins | sample MGYA00518601_ERZ1030923 | MGnify/ENA primary metagenome ERZ1030923 (study PRJEB33718, sample SAMN03159691) | human skin metagenome | collected 2014-05-20 | study: EMG produced TPA metagenomics assembly of the PRJNA266117 data set (Human skin bacterial metagenome... | reverse complement strand
ATCGACGCCGCTGCGAAGAAGGCCGTGGAACTAGGCGGCGAGGTCATCCGCGAACCATGGGATTCGCCCTTTGGTCGCATGTGCCTATTGGCCGATTCCACCGGTGCCACCATCACCCTCACCGAGGTCGAAGACGCCCCCGAAGAGGAGCCGACCGAATCGGATGACGTGCTGGGACTCGACCCGCAGTAATTGCGATGAGTGAGTCGCCACTGGTCAAGCGCGTATTGGCGGTCGTTGCCGTAATCCCGCCCGGCAACGTCACCTCCTATGGCGAGGTGGCCAAGGTAGCCGGCTGCGGCGCGCGCAACGTCGGGACCGTATTAAAGCGCCACGGCGGCGGTGCCGATACTGCCTGGTGGCGCGTCGTGCGCGCCGATGGCGCCTCCCACGATCCCGCCCGCGCCGCGGAGTTCTGGGATCGCGAGGCCATCGCGCACGCTGGTGGCCGCGTTAAAATGCACGAGCACGGAATCGACGCCCGCGAATTACAGGAGTTGATGGAGTGAGGGCCTGGGTCATTCTCTTTCTCGCGATTGCCAGCGAAGTCGTGGGCACCGTCGCGCTGAAATACGCCGTGGACCATTTCTGGATCTACGGCGTGGCCGCTTTTTGCTTCATCCTTGCCTTCGTGCTGCTGCACCGCGTGATGCAAGAAGGCGTCAACGTGGGCGTGGCCTATGGTCTCTGGGCATCCGGCGGGGTCATTTCCACTGCGCTGCTTTCCGCCGCGCTATTTGGCGAGCCGCTCGGCGCCGTAAAGCTCGCCGGCATTGCGCTCATTATGGCCGGCGTATTCTGCGTGGAAATGGGTGCGAAACCAGACGAGGATCAAGACCACACGGTGGAGGTGGCGCCGCAATGATCTGGTTCCTCCTTTTCCTCGCCACCGCCATCGAGGTCACCGGCACGCTGTGCCTGCGCATGTCCGCGGTAACCGGCCGTCGCTTCTGGGTGGCGCTCGTTGCCCTGTGCTATGTCTCCGCCTATGGATTCTTGGCGCTCGTGCTCAAGGCCGGCATGGATCTGGGCGTAGCCTACGGCATTTGGGCTGCCACCGGTGTTGCTTTGACCGCCATCGCCTCTTACCTCCTATTCAAGGAGCCATTTACCTGGCTGAAATCCCTCGGCGTGGTGCTCATTGTCGGGGGAGTCCTGCTCGTAGAAGCCGGTGCGTAATACCCACGGTGGCGCTAGGATATTTTCATGATGAAAAAGCTGGCGGTAGGTTCCTTGGTTACCGCACTCTCCCTCGTTACCATCCCCGCCGCCCAGGCTGTCACTCTCGACCCGCACGCTGTGCCCGCGCGCACCCAAATCACCGTCCGGCACGATTCTGGGGCCACGGTCTCCACCGCGAATTCCCATGAGTCTCGCCCCGCGCTGTCTTTGAGCAAGCTCTACTTGGGCTACTGGGTTCTAAAATACGGTGCACCGGCCGATAAAGCCCGCGTGGAGCATATGATTCGTGTGAGCGATGACAACGTAGCTACCGACTTGGACCGCCGCTACCCGCAGGCCATCCCCAGCATCATCCACGAATTTGGCCTGCGTGAAACGCACTACACCGGCTACTGGGGGACAACGACCACCTCCACCGAGGATGTAGCGCGGTTTACCTCGCGTATCCAGCGCGATCCCGTTGCCGCACCCATCATGACCGGCATGGCTACCGCCGCTCCCGTGGCTGCCGATGGCTACCGGCAGGATTTTGGTACCTCCCGGATTCCTGGGGTTATCGGTACCAAGTTTGGCTGGTCAGACAATCGCCGCATCTATGCCTCGGTATCCACCGCCCCTGGATTTACCGTAGCCGCCAATACCTACGGTGATGCGGCTACCCATACCGCAGATGTCACCCGCGCCGTACATAATGCCCCAGGCACAATCCCCGCCGGTTCTAGCGAGGCCATTGGAGCTCGTATCGAGCACGATCTACATCTGCAAGGCCCAGCGCGACAGGCTGTACGAGATGCCACCCGCACGGCAGCGAGCTACGAGCGTCAGGCCTGCGCGCGTGCTAATCAAGCGCTGGCGCAGGTAACGCCGATGCGTGTGTGCAACTAGGATTTGCGAAGCCACAACAGATGCAAAACAAGCACGTTTCGTCTCTCACGGGGTGTGAAAAGGGCGAAACGTGCTTGCTTTACAGAGTGGTCGGTGGCTTTAGCACACGAAGGCGAGGGCGTCGTCGGCAGTGCTGTGGCTATAGCTCTCATCGGACCTGGCGAGCTTATTGCCGCGCAGCACCAGCCATATGCTCAGCGGGTAGAGGATAAGCGCTACCGTGACGGCCTGGATGATGGCGGCCACCTCGGAGTCGTGCATGTAGTTCCAGCAAAAGTGCAGGAGGAAAGCGGCGGCTAGGCAGCCGAGAAAGACGCCGATGCGCCACCACAGCGGTTTGGCGGCGGCATAGAGCGCCCAGCCGATGCCCCAACCAGCCAGCGCGGTGAGCAAGACGTGTAGGCCAGGGCCGGCGATAAGCCGCAGGCCCCACATCTCAAATAAACCCTGGATATCGCTATCGGGATGCATGGTGGCGCCCATGGCGCCGTAGAGGATATTTTCGCAGGCCTCGAAGCCTAGGCCCACCACTGCGCCCACCGTCCAGCCATGCCACGGGCGGTTGAGCTGGCGGAAGGACATGAGCACGAAGATAACGCCGGTGGCCTTGGAGATTTCCTCTGGGTAGGCGCCGCTCCAGGACATCATGGCATCGACCCAGCCGGTGCCGATGGCGAGCTGCATGACCGGCCCAGCGCTAATAAGCGCCAAGGAAACGGCCACCCCGCCGCCCCAAAGGAAAGCCAGTAGGGCCCACAGGCGCGCCGGGCGTGCCCACATGGGGCTGCGCTGCAGCAGGAAGATGACCAGCGCTACGAGCACGGCGGCGATGAGCAGGCTGAGCAGGCCCATCAGGGGAGAGATTAAGAATGTGCTCAGCGTCTGGACCAAGAACGCGATGAGTCCAATGCCGGAGAGGATCCACAGCGTGGTGCGAAAGAGCTTGGACATCTAGTACATCAACTCCCCGGAGAAGTCAGCGAATTCTGCATCGGCATCGGCGGGCAGTTCCTCTTGGCCGAAGGCATGCCAGATGCGCGTGGCGGTGGCCTGGGCCTGATCGCCCTTGCCGGTCACGGTGACCACCCAATCCTTGTTTTCGTCCTCGCCGGTGCCGTCGAGGGAGAGGGCGGCGGTGGAGGAGGGGGCGTCGGTAAGCAGGAGTGCTCCGTTGGTGCCGTCGAAGGTAGGGGCATCGGCCGGCAAGGGTGCCATGGCCAGGGCGCGGACCATGCGGCGCAAGGTGGTGGCATCGTCCTTGGCATCCTCAGTGAGGGTGGCCTGCACACTGACATCGCCGCAGGTCCATCCGATGCTGGCGAGGGAGTCATAGTCGCGCTCGCAGTAGAGATCGGGAACGTCAATCTCCCAGTCCTGGCTGGGCTCGGTTAGGGTGACCTGCTCGACGTCTGGGGAGGAATCCGCCAGCGCCGCCTGCACAATTGTGGGCAAAGCGAGAACCACCGCCACGAACGCAATGACGGCGAGGAAAAGGCGCCGCGGATGCGCTGGAGGAAAGCGATAAAATTCCATAGCCCACACCTTATCTTGCTGCTTTGACCTAGAGTGGCAAGCATGAAGGATCTTTATCAACTAGTCAATGGACCCTGGCTGGAAAGCCACGTCATTCCCGATGATCGCGGTGTGGACGGCACCTTCCACGCGCTGCGCGATGAGGCGGAGGAACTCGTTCACGAGATCGTGGAAAAAGACACCGGCCGCCCAGGCAAACTCTATGCCTCCTTTATGGATACCGAGGGAGTCAACGCGGCTGGCATGGCTCCATTGGATGCGGATCTGGACCGCCTGAGCGCGGCCGACCCAGAGGAACTGGCACAGCGCCTGGGTGAACTCGAGCGCACCGGTGTTGGCTCCCCAGTGACCTTCTGGGTATCCAAGGACTCTGGTTCCGAGGACGCCATTGCTTATGTCATTCAATCCGGCCTGGGCCTGCCGGATGAGGCCTATTACCGCGAGGAAGCCCACGCGGAAACGCTGAGCGCTTATGAAAAGCACGTGGCCGAAATGCTGGAATTCCTCGACCCAGCCCGCCTCTTTGGCCTAGGCGCCGAGGTAGCAGCCCACCGCATCGTCAGCTTGGAAAAGGAGCTGGCCGCTGGCCATTGGGACGTGGTCTCCACCCGCGATGCGGTCAAGACCTATAACCCCTGCGAGTTTAGCGAGCTGCCCACCATGACCCGCGCTTTGCTCTCCGGCGGCAACCTGCCAGAGCACCGCGTGGTCAATATGATGCCGTCCTACCTCGAGCACTTCGAGAGCCTCTTTACCTCCGAGCGCATGGCCGATTGGCAGCTGTGGGCCACCTGGCACATCCTGCGCTCCCGCGCGGCTATGCTGCCCGAGGAGGTAGGCGCGAAGAACTTCGAGTTCTATGGCACCAAGCTCTCCGGCGCTACCCAGCAGCGCGACCGCTGGAAGCGCGCCGTGGGCTTGGCTGAGTCCCTCGTGGGCGAAGAGATTGGCCAAGTATTCGTGGAAAAGCACTTCCCGGCCTCCTCCAAGCGTGAGATGGATGAGCTGGTGGACTACCTCATCGCCGCCTACCGCGAGCGCATCTCCCAGCTGGAGTGGATGACGCCGGCCACCCGCGAGCGCGCGCTGGAAAAGCTCTCCCAGTTCAAGGCCAAGATTGGCTTCCCGGATTCTTGGCGCGATTACTCCGGCCTCGAGGTCTCCGGCAAGGGCGCGGACCTGCTGGCCAATGCCCGCGCCGGCTCCGCCTTCTCCCATGACTTTGAGCTGGCCAAGATTGGCAAGCCGGCCGACCGCGATGAATGGGTGACCACCCCGCAGACGGTCAACGCCTTCTATAACCCGGTGGTCAATGACATCACCTTCCCAGCCGCCATCCTGCGCCCGCCGTTTTATAACCCGGATGCCGATGCCGCAGAAAACTTCGGCGCCATCGGTGCCGTCATCGGCCACGAGATTGGCCATGGCTTTGATGACCAGGGCTCGCAATTTGATGGCCAGGGCAACCTGAACTCCTGGTGGTCCGAGGAGGACCGCGCGGCCTTTGACAAGCTCACCGCGAAGCTGGTGGAGCAGTTCAATGGCCAGGTACCGACGGTGCTCAAGGAAGCCGGCATCGACTCCACCGGTGTCAACGGCAGCTTCACCCTGGGTGAAAATATCGGTGACCTAGGCGGTTTGGGTATCGCTGTGGTGGCTTTCAAGAACTACTGCGCCGATAAGGGCATTGATCTGCAGGGCAAGGAGGAAAAGTTCGAGGTAGACGGTGCCGAGCCGGAACTGGCCGAGCATACCTACAACGGACTGCAGCGCTTCTTCTTGTCCTGGGCCCGCGTATGGCGTACCGCCATCCGCCCGGAGATGGCCACCCAGTACCTCGCCATTGACCCGCACTCGCCGGCGGAGTTCCGCTGCAACCTCATCGCTGCCAATATCGCGGAGTTCTACGAGGCCTTTGACGTAGCGGAGGATTCTGCGATGTACATTGCGCCGGAGGATCGCGTCACCATCTGGTAGCCCTTTTAGCCGGTAGGCGGTGCGCGTAGGCTCGGTGGCATGACTAACGCAGATGCTAACCAGGACCCGCACCGCCCGCTGGAGCCCGGCCAGGAGTGGCACATCGGCGGCCAGGACCGCCAGATGGAGGAAAAGGAACAGCTCGAGCAGCTTGTTGCCTATATCGACGCCCACTATGACACCCCGGATTTTCGCCCGCCGTGGGCCGGGGGAGGCTCCCCTGAGGCGGATCAGTATTGCGCGCTCTTGCCGGATCGCATTACCCATGCGGCAATGATGGTGCTCGGTACCGCGGTGGACCATGCGCTACCGGGCACTGCGTACACGGAGGGCATTAACGTAGAAGAGTCTGAGGTGGGCGCCATTTTCCGGCCCAGCACGCCCACCGGCCGGTGGGCGATCTCGCTGCATTCGGGCGGCTGGTGGCGCGGCGATGGTCAAGCGCTGGAGATGCAGTGGCGCCCCGAGGTAGCCGCCGCCGCGCAGCTATCCGGCACCACCATTATTGACGTGGATTATCCGCTCGCCCCCGAGCACACCGTGGCGGAGATGGTCACTGCCGTGCAGCAGGCCATTGACTATGCCCGCGCGCAGGGTGCTTCCAACGTTACTACCTGGGGTTATTCCTCCGGCGGGGCGCTAGCGGCGCTGGCGCCTGCCGACGCCCTCCTGCTCACCTTCCCCGACTTCGGCGCCCTGGCACATCTGCCGGAGGACCTGCGCGCTGGATACGACATCCCAGCGGACCTATCTGAGCTAGGTCCGCACACTTTCGTGCAGACCGCCACCGAGGATGAGATTGCCGCGCGCGTTTCCGTGCCCGGTGCCGCGGCGCGCGATTATGTTTCCACCCACCGTGTGTCCACCCCGGCGGTGGCGCGGCAGCGCGTGCGGGATGCGGCCGCGTTCCTGGCAGGCGAGCTAGAAAAATAATAGGTTCCTGGCGGTTCCATACTAAAAGGGAACTAGTTTCAACAAGGGTGCGACTAGTTCCGCATGACTATATCCACCCATGGCGCGCTATCGCGCCTGCATAAATTCGCCGGCGTAATCATTGCGCCCTTTCTCATAGTCGCAGCGTTAAGCGGCTTTCTCTATGCCTTGGCACCCACCTTTGAACCGTGGATTTACCACGATGAGGTAACCGCCACCGCGCCAGGTAACCCACGCAGCCTGGACGAGCAGATTGCCGCCGCCCAGCGCGAGCACCCAGCTGGGCACGTGGTTCAGGTCGAGCCTTCCGAGGATCCGCAAGAGACCACTCGCGTGCTATTCGCAGACCCCAGCGCACCTAACGCCAGTTACACCCACGCCGTCTTTGTGGATCCGGTGGATCTGCATATCACCGGCGAACTACAACAATATGGCGGATCCCGCGCGCTGCCCTTCCGTACGTGGGCCTCCAATGGCCACCGCACCTTGTGGCTGGGCGAGCCTGGCCGCCTCTATGCCGAACTTGCGGCCTCGTGGCTCGGTGCGCTGAGCATCCTTGGCCTTTACCTGTGGCTTAAGCGTAAGCAGAAGAATAGAAAGCGGCTTTCTAAGCCGCTGACGTTGCATGCCCGCGCGGGCGCTTGGTTGCTGCCGGGCTTTCTCTTCCTGACCGCCACCGGCCTGACGTGGTCGCTGGTGGCGGGTACCAGCATTGGCAAGGTGCGCGAGGAATTGAATTGGAAGGAACCGTCTGTGGCAACCTCCGTTGCGGAAGTGGGCGCAAACAACGAAGCGAGGGAGCATTCCGGCCACGCGGGTCATACGGGCCATGCGGGACACGAGGGCGCTGCGAAACTTGCCGGGGCCCAAACCGCATTGTCGGCAGCACGCAGCCAAGGATTGACCGGGGTTCTGGAGATGACCCCACCGGAAAAGCCAGGCGATGCGTGGGGCGTGCGCGAGGCTCGTGCGGCCTTTAAGCTGCGCAGTGATGCCGTAGCAGTGACCCCGAACGGGGAGGTCATCGACCGCATTAATTCCGCCGACTGGCCGCTTGCCGCACAGCTAACCTCGTGGCTCATCCAGCTGCACATGGGGACGCTCTTCGGTATCTATAGCCAGATCGCCTTGGCGGCGCTGGCCTTGGGACTGCTCGTGGTGAGTGGCGCTGGCTTGTGGATGTGGTGGACAAAGCCGCGCCGCGGCCTGCCCGAGCTAAAAATGACCCCCGCCGTGCTGGCGGGGGTGGTGGCCTATTCGATCATCGCGCCGCTCTTTGGCGCCTCGCTTGTGATCTTTTTCCTAGGCGATTGGATTGTGCGGCGGTTGCGCGCCCCGCAGCGGGGCCGAGGCGCTGCCACAGGTGAGACTACTCCTCGCCCTCGGGGCGAATCTTCATCTCGGAGTCTTGCCACAGACCGGAGCGGGTAATGTCCTCATAATCGATCTCGGCGGGGACTGGGGCATTGCCTTGTGAATCGGTACGCAGCTCGTACTTTTCAATGGCGCCCCAATCGCGGGCCCAGTCATTATTGAGGTAGCTCGGGATTTCGTAGGAGTAGTTGACCGCCTCCGCGGTGGACATGGCGCCACCGCCGGAGAAGGACTGGAAGTCCGTCAGCGAGGTCTGTGCCGAGGAATCCGGCAGGATGCGGTACTCCGGGATTTCCGTGACACCGGCAAAGTGGTCAAAGGTGCGCTGGCACGGGAACTGCAGGGCTACGGCCCAGTCCAGCAGTGCTGGGGTGTCCTTGGAGAACTGGTTATTGATGGTATCCAGCTCCGGCACGCGCGGCGGGGTAAAGGCCAGCCAATCATCCTCATCGGTGGAATCATCCGTGGCTACCAGGCGCACCACGTTGGCATCCTGCGGCAGCTTATCCAGCGGCAGGCGCAGGTTGCGCCACTTGGGCGTGGCGCCGACGGCGGAGAGTTCTTCCTCGCCGGTGTTGGTGACCTTGCCGGAGTCATCGATGGTGCCGTACTCGAGGCTAAGCTTCATGCCTTCCTGCTCTACCCCGTTGACATCGTGGTGGTAGATATTGCCGGCTGCAGATACGGCGAGAACCGGGGTATTGTCCTTGACCTCTGGCAGGTTGTACCACTTAGTGGTCACCTCAGAGGTGGAGTCTTGGTCTTCGTTATAGGAACCGAGCACCGGCACCTTGGTGTAATCCAGGTTGAACGGCAGGTGCATGGTGGAACCATTGACGCCCTGGGTGCCGCGCACGCCGCCCTCAGAGGTATTGGTGGTTTCCTTGGATTTCTTTTCCTTCTTTTCCTTCGACTCCTGGGAATCGGCGGAACCGCTCGCGCCGCCGGATTCAGCATCCGCGCCGGAGGTAGCGGTCTCGGCGCTATCGGAGGAGGAATCGCTGGAGCCATCCGCGATGGCACCCACGGAGGCGGAGTTCTGGTTTTCCGGCTCGATGGATTCGGGGATGAAGTTCGGGTCGAAACCAGTGTGGGTTTCGTCCTCATCCACCAGGGAATCGCCCAAGTCGCCGTCCACCGGGGTCAGGAAGGAATCATTGGTATTGGTCTCCACCATGGTCTGATCCGCCAGCGCGCAGGTGTTGCCGCGCAGGGAAGCCAAGTTGCCCTTGCCCACGGAGTAGGAATCCGCCTGGGAGACGGTGGCCTTGGCAAAGGAAGCACAAGAAAGGGCAACCACGATGGCGCAGGCAAGGGCGATGGGCGCAGACATGATGCCGGCCGAACGCGAGACCTTGGCGGCGGCATTCTTTTCAAATTCTGCGAGTGCGCCCGCCTCTTCCGCCTGGGACTTGCGGTAGCTATGGCGCAGGGACTGCACCACGCCGATGGCGAAGATGATGAGGGCGATGGCGAGCAGCACCTTATTGGCCTCGATGGCCTTGAGCTGCACCGTGCGATCCCACCACGGAATGCCAAAGGAGGATACGTACCACCACGCGTTCCAGCCGGCGAAGGAGATGGCGAGCAAGAAGACCACCGCGGCGATGGCGAAGGTGCGAGCGCGCGGCGAACGCAGCGCAAACTGGGAGAGCACCACGGCACCGAGGGCGGCGATGACACCGGCCACGCCGGCGTAGATGCCAAAGTGGTGGGTCCACTTGGTGGGGGTGAACATGAGGAAGAACATGGACAGCGCCACGATGATGAGCAGGCGCTGGGTCGGGCCGACGGCAGCACCAACGACGCGACGGTTCTTGATAAAGGCCGCCACGATGAGCACCAGGCAGAAGAGCATGGTGAAGACCGCGAAGCGGCGGGTGAGCGAGCCATCCACGGATTCCTGGAAGAGGGTGGAGTAGCGCGCGTACTCGGCGTACCACGGCAGGGAGGGTCCGACCTCGGAGCGCACGCGGGTGGACTCCAGCACGGTAGACAGCGTCTGGTCACCAAAGGCGGCGACCATGATGGCGGTGCCAGCGCTCAGGAATGGCGCAATGAGCGAAAGCCAGCCGAGGGCGCCACCACCCATGGACGGCACGCGCTCGGCCATGGCGCGGAAGAGGTGCGGCAGGCTGACGAGGAAGACGCCCACGGCAAAAAGACCGGTCGGGCCGGCGGCCAGAGTGATGGTTGCGGCGATGGTGCCCACGGCCGCCGGAAGCAGGCGGCGGGTGGCAATGGCGCGCTCGAAGGAAGCCCAAGTAAACATCACGCCGAGCGCCACGATGGGCTCTGGGCGGGTGCCGTTGTTATACGGCAGCCAGAAGGCCAGGAACATCAGCGCTGCGGTCCAGTGGGCGACCCGGCGGCCGTCGACAAGCTGGCCAAAGCGCGGCAGCATCTCGCGGGAGAGGATAAACCAGATGATGAGCCCGGAAATCAGGCCCGGCAGGCGCACGAAGACCGAAGCGGTAGAAATCTGGGAGAGTACGGCAACCAGGTCATAGTAAGGGGAGCCGAAGGGCGCCTCCGGCACGCCGTACCAGCGGTAGTAATTGGCCATGTAGGTCGCGTGATCGAAGACGCGGCTCATGGAGAAGATGAAGCCATCATCGGAGGTATTGGCGCCGAGGATGTACCAGAATCCCAAAATGGCAGCGACCACCCCATCGAGCGGGCGCACCTTCTTCCACGTCTTGGGCATGAAGCCGAAGCGGCGGCCATCGAGGCGGTCGATGCGCCACAGGCAGAACAGGGACACGACCACCATGGCGATGCCCAGCCACATGGCAATGGTCTTGAGCAACGTCGGGGACGAGGTAAAGCGGGAGTTGATATCGACGTGGACATTGAGGCCGTCGTCAAGCAGGGCTTGCACATTAGCCTTATCGTCGATTTCGGTATAGACGCCGGTGACCTGCGGGCGCAAATCCTCCTCGGTGGTCTTTTCATGCTCGCCCACGCTCACGGAGGTGCCATCGCCCGTAGCGGAAATTTCAATCGTGGCGTCCTTGGGGAGCTTGGCTACCTCTTTGGCGTTGAGGGTAAGCAGCACCTCATCTAAGGACACAACGGACAGGCCCTCGTCATTCGCGCGGACGAAAAGGCCGCGGTTGGAGGCCTTCTTGGACTCCGGCGGGACGGTGCCGTAGACCATGGACTGGCCCTCGCGCAGTTCATCGACTGCGGAGATGGGGATGGTGGCCTTCAGGTCCTCTGGGGCGACGGAAATGAGCGGCGCGTTGATGGACTGCACGGAATCATGCTGTGGCCAATCATAAGAGGACTGGGTTTGGGTCACCGGCAGTAGCGGGGTCGCTACAAAACACAGGAAACCAATCAGCCCGGCAATGATTGCGGTCCACCGCAGGCCCGCAGGGGCGGCGGTGAAGCGGGAGCCGGCAGCGGCAGGTCGCGCTTGGGTGGTATTCGTAGTGAGGCTATCTGACACGGCGATTAGTTTACGTCAGATAACCCCCTCGGCCCGCGGGCACACCCTGCCGCGGGCGGGAAGTGTGGGTGAACTTACTTGGTGCGAACGGCTGTTACAAAGGGGCCGGTTTGCTGCAACTTCCAGCCCTTATCAAAAACGTCGGCATTGAAGAAGACCGCGCGGTAGCGAATATTCGGCTGGTTGGGATAGATATCTTCTGCCAGGTGGAACTTGAAGCCATCGTCCTTATTTTCCAGGTCGCCGCGGAACATCATGACATCCGGGCCGCGCCAGGGAGCAGAATCCAAGGCCTTGCGGAACTCCTCCGGCTGCATATCCCAGGAATCATTGGCCCACGTTTCAATCTGCTCGTTGCGGGTGCTGAACTCGCCCAAGGGATTGGCGTAGTGGCTGGTAAAGGCGTTAAAGCCCCAGTAGGGGTAATAAGACATGAAGGTCTTTTCATCCGTGAGCACCACCGTCTCATCCGGCGTGAAGCCCTGGTCCTGAATGAAGTTGTGGATATCCAGATAGTAGTGGGCGGAATCGCTGGTGAAGCGGTCCGCGCGTTCGCCGTAGCCATCGGTGTCGCTATAGGCGTTATCGATGGCGTCCTCGTTGGCCTCTGGGATCTGCTGCGCATAGAAGACGCCGGCCAGGGCCAAGATGATGCCAAAGACCGCGGTGATCTGCTTATTGGTGGTGTGGGAGAAACGCGCAGGGTAGAGGCGGTGCACGCCGAGCAGGCGGATCTCTGCCAGGGCCAGGATGCCGGCGGTGGCAAAGAGGAGCACCACGATGACCTCGAGGCGGAAGCTGAGCAGCGTGGTGCCGGCCAGCGTTGCCACCATAGACACCACGGTCCACAGGTAGATGCCAAGGAGGGAGATGCCCAGCGCGCGCACCTCTGCGTCATTGAGGCGGATGACTATGTAAATAAGCCCCATGAGGCAGAGGAAGCCCACAATGCTCAAGGACAAGAAGGGCACCGGAATTTGCGTGCCTTCCTCCGGCAGGTAGTGCTGCGCGGTGGTTTGCAGCGGCACCGGTGAGTGCATGACCGACCATACGTAGGGTCCCCAGGCGATGAGCGCGATGGCAATGGAGCCTACCGCTATGATCGCCAGGCGCAGGATGGGGCGCCACGTATGCTCATAGAGCGCGGTAAACAGCGCGATGAGGCTGACCACGGTGAGCGCAGCCGCACCGGTGAAAAGGGTATAGAACGTGGCGGAAATGCCAAGGTAAAGCGTCACTCCAAGGGTGGCCAGCCAGGAGCCGCAGAACGCGCGGGCGCTGAGCACCGCAACGGTGGGCAGCCCCATGGCGATGACCGCGGAATAGGGCTCCTCGGCCGCGATGGTGAGCGTAATCGCGGTGGTCACCAGGGCGATGGCGGTGGCGACCGGCAGGGAACTGGTCAGGCGCTGCCAGATGGGCACCAAAATACAGCCGGCCACGGCAATGGAGATGAGCGCCCAGGGCTGGTAGACCTCCCAGCCCGGAATTCCCATGAGCGCACCCAAGCGGCCGCCCAACCAGAACCAGCCGATCGGATAGAAGGACGGCATGTCCTGGTAGTTCATGTCCGCATAGCCCATCTCATCCACGGAGCGGGTGAGGAACTGGGTGCGGAAGGCCTGGTCTACCTGCACGCCATCGAGCCACAAGCGGGAGGCGGACAACGGCAGGCCCACGGCGGCCAGGGTCAATAGGGCCGGGGAGAGGTAGGTGACCGCGTAGGTCACCCAGGACCGCCAGCGCGGCCGGGTAAAGGACTCCTTGTAGTGGTCATAGAGCCACCACACGCACAGCCCGCCAGCTAGGGCCAGCGTGAGCACCACACCCACCGTGGTCAGCGCGCGGGTGACCATGGAGGTATTAAAGGACGGCAGCGAGACCGTCTTGAAGGCAAACCAGCCCAGCAGAGTTACTACGCCACCGGCTAGGGCGGCCAGCACAATACCCAGCAGGGTTGCGCGAGGAGTCAGCGCATCGGCGCGGTAGGCCTCGGTGCGGTTATCCTCGCTCACGGGCGTTGACTGGGCGGGTACAGCGGTGCTTGTCATGCCCATTAGTTTCGCATACCCAAGCCCCGCAGCCCAGATTTGGCGCGGGCAGGTGAGCACTTGCTTGCCGACGTCCCCCTGATACACCACCGCCCCCGTCACCCTCCTCGCCGCGGGCGTGCGGCGAGGCGAAAGAGCGGGGGCGGGGCGGAGGCGAGCCGGCCGGCTAGCGCCAGCGCGGAAAGCTGCGGCGTTTAGAACGGCAGCTTGCGGAAGATGGCCTGCGGGATGAATTTGAATGCCAAAGACACGTACTCAAACAGTGGGTGTACGAAGATGGACTGCTTGCCCTCGAGCACGGCCTTGACGGTGGCCTCGGCAACGTCGGAAACGTTGACGGTCAGTGGGGCGTCGCCAGCCTCGGCGGACATCTTGGTACGCACCTGGCCCGGGCGCACAACCAGCACGTTGGCTCCGGTGCCGCGCAGGGCCTCGCCCAAGTTGATATAGAAGCCGTCCACGCCGGCCTTGGAGGCGCCGTAGACAAAGTTGGAACGGCGCACGCGCATGCCTGCCACGGAGGACATAGCGATGATGGTGCCGTGGCCCTGGTGCTTGAACTTCTCGCCCAAGAGCACGCCTACGGACACCGGTGCGGTGTAGTTGGTCTGTGCGGAGGCGACGGCCTTGTCGTGGTTTTGCCACAGCTCTTCCTGGTCACCCAGGGTGCCGAAGGCAACGATGGCTACGTCGACGTCGCCGCTTTCCCAGGCCTTATTAATAACGTCCGGGTGGGAGTCGAAGTCGGTGGCATCGAAGTCCAAGACCTCTACGTCAGCGCCGCGGGATTCCAGGTCAGCCTTGGCCTGGGCGATGCGCGGTGACTCCGGGCGGGCGGCCAGGGTGACCTTGGCCGGGCCGCGCTGCAGGAACTCGGAGACGACGCCGAGGCCGATCTCAGAGGTGCCGCCCAGAAGCAGGATGTGTTGTGCTTGGCCTACTGCATTAAGCATGGTCAGTAAATCTCCTTAAAGGTGTTATTTCCAGTGATTAGTGCAGCTCGAGGCGGCGGGACATATCGGAGGCAAAGACGCCGGTCGGGTCGATCTCGTTGCGGGTCTTCAGCCAGCCTTCCATGCCCGGGTACATCTTGTGGAAGTTCTCCGCGGAGGTGCGGGATTCCTTGGCCAGGTAGAGGCGGCCGCCGAATTCCATCACGCGGCGGTCCAGGTCATCCAGGAACTTGCCCAGGCCCGGACGGATGGGGAAGTCCACGCAGACGTTCCAGCCCGGCATCGGGTAGGACAGCGGCGCGCGGTTGCCTTCACCGAAGAGCTTGAACACGTTGAGGGCGGAGTAGTGGCCGGAGCGCTGCATATCGCGGATGATCTCCTTGAACGGCTCCACGGCCTCGGTCGGTACCACGAACTGGTACTGCAGGAAGCCCTTGGAACCGTAGCCGCGGTTCCACTCGCCGATGAGATCCAGCGGTTGGTAGAACTGCGTCAGGTTCTTGACCTGGTTCTTCGCCGGTGCACCCATGGTGTAGTACGCCAAGCCCACGGCGGAGAGGGAAAGCTTATTCATGGTCCAGGACGGGAAGATATCCGGCACCGTCATCAGCTGCGGCGCATTGAACTTCAGTGGGTCCTTGGCCAGCTTCGGGGCGAGCTCTTCCAGCTGTGCCAGAGTGGCCAGCGAGCCGCGGGAAATGGTGGAGCGACCCAGCTTTGGTTCTGGTGAGATGACATCGAACCAGGCGGAAGAATAGGTGTAGTTGTGCTCGGAGCCATCGGAGTGGAACGCGATGGTCTCATCCAAGTTATCGGTGCGGTCCGTATCGGCGATGAAGTAGGCGGTTTCCGTCTTGGTCATGCGGATGGTGGCGCGCAAGATGATGCCGGTCAGGCCCATGCCGCCGACGGTGGCCCAGAAGAGGTCGCCGCTCGGGTCATCCTCAGAGCCCTCCGGGGTCAGGTGCAGCACGCGGCCATCGGCCACGAGCAGCTCCATGGAGACCACGTGGTCACCAAAGGAGCCGGCGGAGTGGTGGTTCTTGCCGTGGATATCCGGTCCGATTGCGCCACCGATGGTGACCTGGCGGGTACCCGGCAATACCGGAACCCACAGGCCATACGGCAGGGCGGCCTTCATCAGCTGGTCTAGGGTGACGCCGCCATCGACGTCCACCAGAGCGGACTCCGGGTCGATGGAGTGGATCTTATTGAGCTTTTGCATGTCGATGACCAGGCCGCCGCCATTTTGGGCGGGGTCACCGTAGGAGCGGCCCATACCGCGGGCGATGACGCCGCGGCGCAGGTGGGCGGGCTTATCCGAGTTATCTTCTGCAACCTGGGCCACGGCCTTCTTGATGACGTCCACGTCTTCGGTGGCGAGCACGTGGGCGGTCGTCGGGGCGGTGCGGCCCCAGCCGTGCAGGGACTTTTCAGTAGTATGTAATTCCATCTCTTACTCTTTGCTCGACGGATTTATGTCGCTTCTCTAGCCTACCTAGCTCACAGGAGGGTGGCTGGAGTGGCGCGAGTGATATTCGGAACAAAACGGACGCTTGTACTGCCCGAATGTGCCCGTTTATAGATCCATGAGCGCGCGGATCTCCTCCGGCAGTTCCTCCTGGGATTCAATAATCGGGCCGTCGTACTCCCGCAAAAGCTCATAGACGCGAGCCCGTGAGGAGGAATCCAGCATGGGCAACTCCTCTGCCATAAGCCGCGTCATGAAAGGGCTCAACGGCACATCGGTATGCTCCGTGGCCTCGAAGTGGCCGTTGCGCTTATCGTCCTCTGCGCGCACATCCTGTGCCGCCTGCTGCGCCGGCGTCATATGCTCTGTCTTTTCCGAGTACATGCGCATTAGCTTACCGCCGCTTAAAGTAGTCGCTATGACCAACAACCGTGAGATGCACGATCAGCGCCAAGACAACTACGCCCTCGATGACACCCTGGCTGGCCGCATCACCCAGGCTGCCGCCGTGGGCATTGCGACCTCCTATCCGGATTGGATCAAGTCCAAGGGCGGTTTGATCACCGCGTATACCTTGTCTTTCTTTGGCTTTGGCGCCTTGGTGGCCTATACCAACGCGCACGCCGAGCAGGATGGCGATGAGCCGCGCTCGCCGCAGGATGGTTCCGATCAGGGCCTCAAGCCGTGGGCTAATTTTGCCGCAGTGGTGCTGCTGCTCATCCTGGGCGGGTGGATGAACGTTGCCCTTTCCCGCCGCATGGTGAAGTTCCTGCGCAAGCGCGGTGCCAAGCGGCCGTGGACCCTCTTGGGTGCCATTGGTGCGGCGCTGACATTCCTCATTAGTGAGCTGGAAGCTCGCGATATTGCAAAACTAGCTTCCTAAAACTTGCGTATGGTGGGGCTCATGAATGCAGGGGTCACCGATATCGCACAGGCGCGGGCCAAACGCGCCGATGGCGTGGTATCCCTCAAACGCGAGCCCCTCACCATCATTTGCCAAGCCGCGAATATTCGCGCCGATGGCGAGGTGCACCGCCAGATTGGTTTTAGCGATGCCCTGACCTTCACCGAGCTGCACCGCGTACTGCGCATCTGCTTTGGCCTGCCGGAGGAGGAATCTCCCTGGCACTTTTATGAACACACCGAGGCCCGTGGCCCGCGCATCGATCCGGAGCGCCAGGCCTCCGAATTCCTCTGGCGCGAGGGCGATCAAGTCGACTTCGCTTGGGGACTGTGGGACTTCGAGCTGGTAGTAGCCGAGATTTATCCCCGCGATAATGGCACCCCAGAGGCGCTGTGCGTGGGCGGCTCCGGATCGCTCTTTCAGCCCTTTGAGCTGACCAGCGTGAACCGTGAATTGACCGGACAGGAAGTTACCGATGAGGTCTTTTCCGCGGTATCGTCCCCCGTGCGCGATTTGATTGAGCGCACCAAACTCTATGACTTCGTCCCGCTGCTGCAAGCGATGGACCTAGGCAGGGAAACCGACCTCACACCGCATGCTTCCCGCGTGCTCGCCAGCTTGCCGCGGGAGGTGACCCATGAAGGCAAAGACGCCTTTTGGTCCATGGCGCTTGCCCTTTCCTGTATGGGCGGCGCGGAGCTGACCGATTCCGTCGTGGAGACCACTATGGATGCGCTCGGCTGGGTCAATGACGATGGCACGGCGCTCTCCGGCGCCGACGTGCGGGAACTGTGTGCGGCGTCGTTGCAGCAATTGGCCGGGATAGGCGCCTATGGCGCCGAATCCGCCGCGCCGGTGGATCGGTTGGACATGTACCGAGCGCTCTTGCGCGGGTAGGCTACTCACTCGTGACTAATTCCGCTGACGACGCCGTAGAAGTAAAGCCCTCGTCCACCTCGCTGCACACCCAGCTGGTGCGTTTTATTTCCGTGGGCGTATTTACCGCCGCCATTGACTACGGTCTCACGCTTTTATTGACGTATTTAGGCCTGCACCGTTCCGCCGCCAAGGCCATCGGTTGGGTCTTTGGCACCATCGCTGCCTACCTGGCCAATGCGCGGTGGACCTTTGGGGCCAAGGTATCTGGTCGCACGGCCGCGACCGTGGGCATCTTGTACGCCTCTACCTTTGCGGTCCAAAACTTCCTGTACTGGGTGCTCAATGAGCCGCTTATGGCCCTCGGCTTTGAGGGGGCGGTGAAAGACACCATCGCCTTCGTCATCGCCCAAGGCGTGGCCACGGTGACCAACTTTGCCATTCAAAGGGCCTTTATCTTTAAGGAAAGATAGATGGCAGCAGCCTCCCCACGGACGTGGCGCGGCGCGGCCCAGCGGGCTTCGCGCTCGACCAGCCTGCGCGCGCAAAGCGCCAGGTTCGCGGTGACGGGGGCACTTGCCGCGCTTATCGACGTCTCCTTAACCTGGCTCCTGCAGATCGGCTTCGGCCTGCTTAGCGCCGACCCCGCCCGTGCGGTGGGCTTTATTATCGGTACCTGGGCGGCCTATCTACTCAATCGCCGCTGGACCTTCCAGGCCGAAGCCACCGCGGTGCGCTTTGCCGGGGTACTTGCCACCTATGGCGTGACCTTCGTGGTCAATATGGTGGCCTTTGCTATCTCGCAGGGCACCGCCACCGTGGTGAACTTCGCGGTGCAACGCTGGATTATTTTTAGGAAGGCGGGGGTCCGGGTCGTCGCCAAGCAGGATCCGTCCTAGCCCTGGTTAGGCCGGCGGAAATCTTCTTGGCGCCCGCGGTTGTGGAGCTTGAGCCATTCGATAAAGCCGGCCGGGTCGTGGCGCTGGACTAAGAAGAACCAGCCAAAGCGGGCAAATTCCTGGGGCAGTAGCTTGCGCATGCCGCGCTGCCACAGCAGGTAGCCGCGATTGCGGTAGGTGAAAAAGCGCTTGAACTCACCTTCTGGGTACTGGGTATGCATTTTGCCACCCAGGATGGGCTTGAACTCATCCGATCCGTCCGGGTGCAGGTAGCTGGTGGTCAGCGCCGTGCCGAAGGAGAGCCCGGAATTAACCAGCCGGCGGTGGTATTCCACCTCATCGCCGCGGATAAACAGCCGGTAGTCCGGAACGCCAATGATCTCCATGGCCGCGGCGGAAATCAGCGCGCCGTTAAAAAGCGAGGCGATGCCGGGCAGGAAATCGCCCTCCAGCTCGTCCATCCGGCGGCGCCATACCAGCCCCTGGCGCAGGGGGAAGGCCAGGCGGCCGGGATCGTCAATATTGCATACCGCCGGGGAGACCTCATGCAGGCGGTTGGCTTCTGCCACTCGATACAGCTCCGCTAGTACCGCGTGATCGGCAGGGCGGCCGTCATCATCGGCGCACCACACGGCATCGGCGCCCAAAGACAGCGCGGTGAGAAAACCTAGCGCAAAGCCACCGGCGCCGCCCAGGTTGGTTTCCGAAGGCACGTAGACACCCCGGTCACCCGCCATGGATTCGACGAGTTCGCGCACCGCATCTTCCGCGCCATTATCCACCACGACTACCCACTGCACGGGGTGGGTTTGGTGGACTACCTGTTCAAGCGAAGCCCGCAATAGCTCGGCGCGCTGATGGGTAACAATGACGGCGGCGGTGGAACCGGTGGAAGTCAGGGTGGCAGTCATGGGTTCCATCTTGCCACCGGGGTAGGGGGACCAACGCAGAAACACTCCGTGCGGGTGAAGCGAAAACTAGATATGGCCGCAGCTTTGTGGATACTGTGAAATGTATGGAAAATATCTGGCCGCCTTTTGCGGTGACCATTCGGGCCAGCGATGATACTGGCCGTGGAGTCGACCTGCGCGTCATGCGCGATGAAGACATCGCGTGCGTGGCCACGGTAGGTGCGGCAGATATCTATGGCACCGACATTCCCGAGCACGCCTTTCCCTGGCTCTTTGATGAAAAGCGGAATACTCCCGCTGCCATGGCGCAGCACCGGTGGGAGCACCGAGCGCAGCTGCGCGCCAATAATTGGACCCTGGATTTCATTGCCCGCGACGCAAAGACCCAAGAATTGGTGGGGGTGGTGGACCTATCGGCCGAAAACTTTGCGGCCGCGCGGGAAGTGCAGACCGCATCATGGGTACTGCGCCGCTTCCAAGGCCAAGGCTATGGCACGCTTATCCGCCAAGCGGTGGTCGAGTTTTCCTTTACCCACCTCGATGCGCATTCGCTGCGTACCTGTTGGATAGAGACCAATCTTGCCTCGGCTCGGGTGAGTGAAAAGATGGGTTACCGCATATATACCGAGGAAAAGGAAGAGCCTGCCGGCCCAGAAAAGATCAACCGGCCGGTGGTCAGCGCGCGTCTTAGCACCGCGGACTATCACCGGCCGGACGGGTTGCAGCTGGAGGTAACCGGTGTGGGGGACCAGCTGCTGCATATGCTCAGCTAGTTGCCGCTGGTGTCCTCATTTTCAAAACGCTCGCGCAGGTCGCGCACATACTCGCCCACCTCAGGGCCTTCGTATTCACCGACAACCTCGGAAACCTCGCCCACCGAGCGGATCTCGCCATGGTCGATCCACAGCGCGGTATTACACAGCTGCGCCAAAAAGTCATTGGAGTGAGAGGCAAAGACCAGGATGCCGGAGCGCTTCACCAGCTCTTGCAGGCGCACTCGGGCCTTGGCCATGAAAGCGGCGTCGACGGCGCCGATGCCCTCATCCAACAGCAGGATTTCCGGCTCAATGGATGTCACCACGCCGAGCGCCAAGCGCACGCGCATACCGGTGGAATAGGTGCGCAGCGGCATGGAGAGATAATCGCCGAGTTCAGAAAACTCCGCAATCTCATCCATCTTTTTCTTCATCTGCTTGATGGACTGGCCCAAAAAGAGGCCACGGATAATGATGTTGTCGTAGCCAGAGACCTCTGGGTCCATGCCCACGCCCAAATCAAAGACGGGGGCCACGCGGCCGCGCACATCGGCAGAACCTCGGGTGGGCTCGTAAATGCCCGACAAAAGGCGCAGCAGGGTGGACTTGCCGGCGCCGTTATGGCCCACCAAACCCACGCGGTCGCCCTCGCGCAGGTGCAGGTTAATATCCTTTAGCGCTTCCACCACGACGGTGTTCTGGGCATTTTTGCCAATGGCGCCGCCGGCGGAAGAAAGCATGGCCTTTTTTAGCGAGCGGGATTTGGCATCAAAGATGGGAAAGTCCACGCACGCGTTATACGTATCAATCGAGACCATCAGTCTGTATCCTTTCGAGGAATCTCAGGAAGTGCAGGGCGTGGGCTTAAACCCAATAACTGACGCGGAAGCGCCACTTGCGCATGACCAAGCCGGCGATGAGCAGGCCGATAACGGTGCAGCCGATGACGATCCACCAGTGGTAGGCGGCCACCGGCTCGCCGATCATGGGCGCACGGACGATTTCCAGGTAGTGGTAGAGCGGGTTGATCTCCGCGATGCGGGCGCGGCCGGCCACCGCACCGCCCTGGTCCTTCAAGGTATTGGTCATCCACACAATGGGGGTGACGTAGAACAGCAGCTGGGTGAGTGCTTCTAGCAGCGGAGCGACGTCACGGAAGCGGGTAGCGATGATGCCAAAGAACATCGTGACCCACACGCCGTTGACCAACAACAAGGCCAGACCTGGGAGGAAGAGGAAGAACTCCCATCCCAAGTTGCGCGGGAAGATAAGGATGAGCAGCAACCAGATGATGAGGTTATGGCCCAAAAATAACGTCTGGCGCCACACCAAGCGGTAAACGTGCACCGACAGCGGGGCGGGGAGCTGTTTAATCAAGCCCTCGTTGTCAATGAAGACGGTGGAGCCTTCCTTGATGCAACCCGAGATGAAGGTCCACATAATAAGGCCCACGGTGACGTGGGGGAGGAACTCTGCGACGGGAATCTGGAAGAGCATGGAATACAACAGGCCCAAGGCAAGAGCCATCACGCCGGTGGCGATGGTGATCCAAAACGGGCCCAGGACAGAGCGGCGGTAGCGCTGCTTAATATCTTGAATGCCCAGTTTGAACCACAGCTCGCGCTGCTGTGCACCCTGCGCCAAGTCCGCGAAGGCGGCCTTGAGGGTCTCGGACTGGGACGCTGGGGTGGCCTCGCCGTCTGGCTGGGAGGTCATGCGGGCGATATCAGCGCGCAGTTGATTGTTATCTTGCACGCTCAACACCCTAGCGCGCGGGCTGGGTAAACGGGAACTACACGCCGCCGGCCTGCGAAAACAGCGATATCCAGCGAAAATTCAAATTTGGGAAACTTGGGCCAAACGCGTATACAGTAGGGAACCGACCGCCACTGTGTGGCGATGCCTAGCGCGATAAAGAAGGGGACCGTAATGCCAGCAGGAGCTTCGGCACACTACGACGTATTCAGTGTGCGCGGTTTATACACCGGGCTATCTGATGGTTGGACCTACCTCAACGCGCACGCGGTGCCCCAAATTTCTGAGCGCGTCGCCTCCGGCGTGGCGCGATCCTTCCGGATGTCCACCGCAGTGGCCACCCAGGAGGGCCCAGGCGGCGCCCACTCCGCCACGCCCGCGCCGGGCCGTTTGGAAGGCGATGGTAATTACACCGCCGCACGCATGGCTGTAGCGGATCTGACCGGGTCCAAGGCAGACCGCGTAGTGCTTGGCCCGTCCTTGCCCGTGTTGTACCAGTCCTTGGCGCACGCGGCCCGCCCGCTGTTGGGCAGCAATTCCTCGGTAGTGCTCTCCAAGCTGGATCCGCCGTCTTTGTACTCGGCGTTTTCTGAGGTCAAGGCAGAAACCCGTTGGGCCCAGCCAGACTTGGGCACGGGTGAGCTGCCAGGTTTCCAATTTGCCGAGCTGGTCGATGGCTCCACGCGCCTCGTTGCCTTCTCCGCCGCGCACGAGCTTTTGGGTACGGTATCCCCGGCCGCTGAGATCATTGACACCGTCCATGAGCGCTCCCGCGCCTGGACGCTTCTCGACGTCTCTGCGATCGCTCCCTACCGCCCCATCAACTTCGATGATCTCGGCGCCGATATCTTAGGCCTCGACCTGGGATTGCTGGGCGGACCGCAGCTAGCGGCGCTTGTCTTCCGCGATACCCGCATGTTCCGCCGCCTCGACGCCCTCGATCCGGTGCATACCGGCAAGGGTTCTCGCAAGCTGGAAACACCCATTTCCTCTGGCTTGGCCGGCGGTGTCGGACCGCTCGTGGACCATCTTGCCGCCCTCGCCGGTGGGGAGAGCGGCTCGCGCCGCAAGCGCCTGCGCACCTCCATGGATGCGCTCAGCGTCTACTTGGAGGATCTGCGCGCTGACCTCTATTCCTTCTTGAGCACCCTGCCCGCCGTGCATATTCTTGGCGTGACCGGGGAGGCGGCCGCGGGCGCCTCCGACGATCGCCTGCCGCGCCTCACCTTCGCAGTAAAGGGTGTTCCGGCCGAGACCGTGCACAAGCGCCTCTTTGATAACGGCCTTGTTACCACGCTTGCCCCGCAGACCCCGTTGCTCACGGAGATGGGCGTGGAAGAAATCGGCGGCGCCGTAACCGTTGCGCTCGGCCCGTTCAACACCTATCACGACGTTGAGCATCTCATCCGCGTCGTAGCCTCGCTGGCTTAAACGGTAAGCACCAAGGTGCCGGTGACCTCGCCACTGTCTAGGGCGGTGTGGGCCTGGGCGGCGTCGGCAAGCGGGTAAGTGGCGTGCAGCGCGTGCTTTACGCGGCCGTCTTCCAACATGGGCCATACATTTTCTACCGTGCCCGCCACAATCTGTGCCTTGTCTTCTAAGTCGCGGGCGCGCAGCGTCGTGCCCTGGACGGTCAGGCGCTTGGGCAGCATGGCGCCCAAGTTGATTTCCGCCTTGGTGCCACCCTGCATGCCAATGATGATGAGCTTGCCGTCCTTGGCCAGGCACTTCATATTCTTTTCCAGATATTTCGCGCCGATGATGTCCAAAATGACATCGCAGCTTCCCTTCAACTCTTCTACGAAGTCGTGCTCCTTATAGTTGATGAGAATATCGGCGCCTAGCTCGCGGCAACGCTCCAACTTCTCCTGCGAGCCAGCCGTAACCGCCACCTCTGCGCCGAGCGCCTTGGCTACCTGAATGGCAAAAGTGCCAATGCCGCCGCCCCCGCCATGGATGAGGACGCGCTGGCCTTCGTGAAGGCCCGCCTCAATGCCCAGGTTGGACCACACGGTGCACCCGACCTCAACCACTGCTGCAGTTTCCTCGACGCTCAAACCCTTAGGCACGGGAAGCAGCTGGCCCTGCGGAACCGCGACGTATTCGGCGTAGCCACCACCGGCAAGCAGGCAGCCCACCTCGGTGCCTACCTCCCAGTTCGTATCTCCGGCATCGGCGATGGTGCCTGCTGCTTCTAAGCCCAAGATTTCCGACGCCCCCGGTGGTGGCGGATAGGCACCCATCGTCTGCAGGATATCGCCGCGGTTAACGCCTGCTGCCTGCACCTTCACAAGCACTTCGCCTGGACGCAGCTGCGGGACATCGACTTCGTGGAGCTCTAAGGACCGACGATCCTGCGGGTCGGTCTGAACGATGGCCTTCATGTGTGTTGTAGTCATGGATCCAATCTAACGAACCTGGTGTGTCCTGTGCCACGAAATTCGGGGTATCCTGCGGGGACATTCAGTGCTGCAGGTGGCTTTTTGGGAAACCGGGCTATCTATTTAGTACACTGACCAAGTTGCTTCGTAGGCACGATGGGTGTTTTCGAAGAACATCATGGAGACGTGGCAGAGCGGCCGAATGCACCGGTCTTGAAAACCGGCGAGGTAATACCTCCGCGGGTTCAAATCCCGCCGTCTCCGCTGCAGGCACAGTCCCTAGTCAGTGATGGCTAGGGACTGTGCTTTTTCTATTGCGTGCCGGCTTAAGGCAGTGACGATGCCATAGCGCAACCAAATGGGAATTTCTATTACGTAAACCCGAGCCCGGTAGTTGAGCCGTCAACAGTCAAACTGGCCGTCGGATATGAGGTATTAGAATTCCCATTCGACGGCATGTATTAGTTCTTTAATACGTTTGCCTATTCAGTATTAGAAAGAGAATGGGCCACCTAAGAGTCCTGTGAGATTATATGTCAAATCAAAGCCTGCACCACTAGATACATTGGTGCTGGTGAAGGTGCAATTGAGTGCATAGTTTGCGCTAGAAGGTATGCAAAAATGCAACTTAGATAGAGGGAAAGCTAAGTGGCTCTTAAGTCAGCATTAGAAAGGATGAAAACAAAGTCCCTGCATACAGATCTGCAGTAGCCATCTTTGTGACTGGTCCGGGTAGCCTGAAGTGCTTTCTTGGAAGAGGTAGCCCGGCTGTGACAGATCGAGAATGTATAAAAAGAAATAAATTATGCACTCCCCGTATGGGGGTAAAACTACGTCTCATTATTCACAATTGTCACGCGGACTGTGGTTCCAATTTTTCCAGGGCCTTCCAATTCTGTGTGCAATGACCAGCAATAATGGAGTGTTTCCCGCCTGGATTGCCTGAAAAATACCTGCCAACGCGATTGGATAGGGCTGGAAGCGAGCTTGCTTGTTGGATAGTGTCATTTCCAGCGACAAAAGCTGCACTAAATGTTGAGAATGAGAAGTTCATTCGTTGGAACATCGCTCGCGTCGCCCTACACGACGGTTATCGAAAGATAATTCTCACTGACCCAAACTCAACTCTCTTTAGGGGAAAATATGTTCAAGAACCGTGTTCGTACCGCCGCTCTCGCCGGCGCTGTTGCAGTTGCTACCGGTATCTCCGGTCTGGCTGTTCCCGCTTTCGCAGAAGACAACGCTGTTTCTAACACCATCGGTGGCGGCTTCAACGAGGCTGACAACTCCGCTGCTAAGGGTGTAGTTGCTAACAACGTTTCCGAGCGTGACCTGCTGAACAAGACCGACGCAACTGCGAACTACATCGTGAACCACAACCAGTGGTACGACCTGTACCACAACGCTGCACAGGCAGCTACCGACGGACTCGACCCATCCGAAGAGGCTGCTTTCCAGAACCTGAAGCGCGAGGCTGAGAAGGCTGGTCAGCAGCTGGCACAGGCTGAGCAGAACGTACAGGACGCACGTGCTTCCGTTGCTTACGCACTGGAGAAGGACGAGGCAGCTAACAAGGCTTGGGACAACGCAGACTCCAAGAAGGCTGCGCTGAACGCTGCTGAGGCTGCTGCTGTTTCCGCTATCGCTCCGGCCGTAAAGGCTGCCAACGCTGAGGGCCAGCAGGGCGGCCAGCCGAACCTGCAGGTTCCGGCAACCGGTTCCGTTGCTGACCTCAAGGCTGCACTCAAGACCTACGAAGGCGCATACGACCACGCTGGTGAGCGCGACGCAGACCAGGCAGCAGGCGACTTCATCCCGCGCGACTACATCGGTCTGCTGGAGACCCTGATCTCCACCACCAAGGATGAGCTGGGCAAGGTAGAGGCTGCTCAGGCTGCTTACGACGAGGCTGTTGCAGCTGCTAAGGATGCTTCCCGCGAGGCTCAGAAGTCCGACGTTCTGGTTCGCCAGGGCTTCCTGAACCGTGCATTCGCTCAGGTTCGCGTTCTGCGTGCTCTCGAGGCACGTTTCGCTGTCTCCACCCGCGAGATTGAGCTGCGTGAGTCCCCGGAGAACAAGAACGTTGTCATCGACGGTCAGACCAAGACCCTGCGTACCGCTTACGCTGAACTCATCACCGGTGGTTCTAACGGCATCCTGAACGTTGCTATCAACGACACCACCGCTCGCCTGCAGAACGCTGATGTCAAGGCTCTGAAGGGCTGGAACGGCGACCTGGATAACTTCGACGGCTCCCTGGCAAAGGAAGGCGAAGAGAAGGTCTACGACGCCATGAAGGAAGACGCACAGCGTAAGGCATACGAGGCCATCGACTCCGAGCGTGACTGGGAAGAGGCTGTTAAGAAGGTCTCCAACGAGGATGACAAGATCATCGCTCAGCAGCTGAAGGAGACCGCACAGGACGAGGCTCAGAAGGAGCAGGAAGAGAAGCGCGCTGAGGAGTCCGCTAAGCAGCAGGAGCTGCTGGAGCAGCTCATCGCAGCTATCAACAACAAGAACCAGGAAGACACCCCGGCTCCGGCAGAGACCGAGACCCCGAAGCAGGATCCTAAGGACAACGACAGCTCCTCCAAGCTGTCCCCGCTGGGCATCGCTGGCATCGTAGTTGGCGTGCTGGGCGCAATCGCTGCTATCTTCCCGTTCCTGGGCAAGCAGCTGAACCTGGAGCTGCCGCAGCTTCCGCAGCTGCCTAAGCTTCCTTTCTAAGTTAAAGGAGCATAGAAGCTTATAGCTTCTGAGTGAGGGAGTGCAGTATTGAGGCACCCTACCGATTCGGTAGGGTGCCTACTCACGTTTTGGGACGGATGCGCCGGGAGACAGTGAAGATTAAGTCAGGAGCCATAAAGCGTTTACATTGAGCTCCTACCTTGAGTTACGGACTTGCAAACACCGTTAACCTTGAGGCGATTATGACAAATTACATTTCCTACTTGGCCGAGGACCAGATACCGGCATCGTATGACTGGCTGTGGAGCGGGCTAGGAGCCGTCATCGTCATCGCCTTGTTGGTCTTTTGGGTGGCCTCGCTCATTTCCATCATCCGTTCGGGATATAGCGTAGGCGTCAAGGTATTGCTGGTGATGGCAGCATTTGCTTACCCATTCCTGGGGCCGCTTGTATGGTTCCTTTTTGCGCGAAATAAGGAGCATAAGACCAAAATCGACCGTTAGGCAGCGGTCCTTTCACGGAGCAATTGGCTAGTGCTGCTCGAGCCAGGAATTGATGCCGCCGCGCAAGGAGACGACGTGGGGGAAGCCGCGCTTGCGGAGGACATCGACGGCTTGGGCGGAGCGGATGCCGCTGGCGCAGTAGATAACCGCCGCAGCATCAGGTTCGATGTCGGGATCTTCGCCGGCGAGGATGCGGTCGAGCTCAAAGTGAGTGGAATTGGGGATGGCGGATTGGGCACGCTCGGGGGAGGTGCGGACGTCGATAAGCGGGGCGTGTGGGGGAATCTCGCGGACCTCGGGGGCGTCGGCAGGCTGGGTTGGTTGTGCGCCGGTGGGCTGGAGGGGAATGTATTCCCAGGTACCCGATAGAGCGTCGAAGTAGCCGAGCGTGCCGATGAGTGGGGTGCCCACGCCGGTGATGAGTTTGAGGGCTTCGAGCGACATGGCTGAGCCGACAACGCCGACCACCGGGCCTAAGACTCCGGCCTGCGAGCAGGAAGGAACCTCGCCGGGTGCGGGGGCTGTAGGGAAGACATCCTCGTAGACGGGGCCGTGGCCGGACCAGAACACGCTGAGCTGTGCGTCGAAGCCGAGGATGGAGGCCCATACGTGCGGGATGCCGAGCTCGTGGGCGGCCCAGGAGCTGAGGTAGCGGGCGTCGAAATTATCGGTGCCGTCGAGGATGAGATCGCAGCCGCGCAATTGTGCAAGGGCTGTCGCCGATTCGAGGCGGCCGTGGCAGGTGATGTCCACCTCTGGATTGAGTGCGCGGACGGCGGCCGCGGCGGAATCCGTCTTCGGTGTGCCGATGGCGGCGGCGGTGTGGATGACTTGGCGGTGCAGGTTGGAGGGGGAGACCACGTCGTCGTCGAAAAGCGAAATGCGGCCCACACCCGCGCCGGCGAGGTAGAGCAGGGCCGGGGAGCCCAGGCCGCCGGCACCGATGACCGCTACGTGGGTATTGCTGAGCTTGCGCTGGCCCTCCTCGCCCCAGAGCGCTTCCTGGCGGGCATAGCGGATGCTCATTCCAGACCCACCCAGTTGGTGGAGCCATCGCCGTGGCTTTGCTCCTTCCAGATGGGGACTTCCGCCTTGACGCGATCGGCGCATTCCTCGGCGGCGCGGAAGGCATCGCCGCGGTGCGCGGCGGCCGCTACTACGGCAAAGGCGAGGTCGCCGACCTTGAGATCCCCCGTGCGGTGGGCGGCCCACAGGCGTACAGGGTGGTTGGCTGCGACGGAATCGGTGACGTCTTGCAGCTTCTCTGGCGCGGATGGGTGGGCGCTATAGGAAAGCAGGGTGACATTCGGCTGGCCGCCATCGTGATCGCGCACAACCCCTTCAAACGTGACTACAGCACCCATGGCGGCCGTGGCGGCCTCTTCCTTGGCAGCGGCAAGGAGGGGTTCAAGGGGTTGATCGTTCAGAAGCGTGCCAATGGTGCAACCGGTTTGCTCGGCCACGTAGGAGGGATCAGTGCTCATGTTTTCCTTCTAACATATCGACGATCGGAACGATTAATTCTTCCAAAACCGCGCAGCCGTCTTTTACCCCGCCGGTGGAACCGGGAAGCGTCATGGCAAAGGTGGAGTCATTGACGCCGGCAATGGCGCGGGAGGCCACCGCGGTGGGCACGCTTTCCAATCCCTTCTGCCAGAAGGCTACCGCTATGCCGGGCAGCTCGCGGGTGATATGTGGCGCTACGGCCTCTACCGTGCGGTCATCGTGCGTCAGCCCGGTGCCGCCGGAGGTCAGGATGACCGCGGGCTTTTCGGCGAAGGCGGCGGCAACGGCGGCGGCGATCTCGGCGTCGGGGACGATGCGGGCGTCGGGACAGTCAAAGCCCTTGCGGCGCAAGAAATCCACCGCGATGGGGCCGGAGCGATCGTCGTAGATGCCCGCGGCGGCGCGAGTAGAGGCGACGATGACGATGGCGGTGCGCTGTGGGCTCATAGTGGGTAAACTTCCACTTCTTGGCCTTCTTCAAGGCGTTGACCGGCAGGGATGCGGATGAGATGGGTGGCGTCTGCCGCTTGGGCGAGCAGGTGGGAGCTGGCACCACCGAGGATATGGGCGTGGGAATCGACGCGCCCGCGGCGAAATTGGTCCTTGTGCGGGAGGCCCTCGGTGCCCGCGGCCAGGGGGACGTGGAAAGGCTCTGGTGCCCAGCCGAGCGCAGGCGCGACGAAGAGGCGGAAACTTACCAACGTGGAAATGGGGTTTCCGGGCAAGCAGATCACTGGGGTGTTGTGGAAAGTGGCGATGCCCTGCGGGCCACCGGGTTGCTGGTCCACATGGCCGAACCAGCCATCGAGCACCTGGCGGACTACTTCAAATTTCCCGGCGGAGATTCCGCCTGAGGTAATGATGGCGTCCGGGCGGTGCTGCGCGATGGCTTCTGTGAAGGCTAGTTCTAGGGCCTGCGGGTCATCGTCGGTAGTGATATAGCCCGCGACGTCGATGCCGGCGCGGCGGGCCATTGCCGTTAAGAGTGGCGCATTGGCATCCGGAATGGCGGCGCTGCCGTGGCCGATTTCCGCGCCGCCGGTGCAGATGAGGATGCGGGCGGGGCGGTAGACCTCTACCTCGTCGATTCCTTGGGAAGCGAGGGCGGCCAAGCGCACCGGCGTGAGCTTATCGCCGCGGGCGGCGAGGAGGGCGCTTTCTTCCAGGTCCGAGCCGGTGCGGCGGATGAATTGGCCTGGCGACGTCTTTGGCACGGTGATGCGGCCGCCCGGGGAGAGGAATTCTTGTGGTTCGCAGCGCTCGATGGGCACGATTGCTGCAGTTCCATCCGGCACCTTGGCGCCGGTCATGATGGGGCAGGCGCTGGCAAGCGGGCCGTCGAGTACCTGGGCGGGCTCCGTGCCGGCCGCGATGGTGGGGCCCACCGGGTAGGTCCCGGCCGCGCACTGCGGGAGGGCGTAGCCATCCATCTGGGAGTTATCAAAGCGAGGGGAGGGGAAGCCGGCGTGTATGTCTGCAGCTAGAACCATATCCTGCGCCTGGGTGAGGGGCACGGAGGTGGCTTGGCGTGCGGGCAGGGCCGCGGCGACCTCGCGCGCGTGAGTCTCGGGTGTGCGCATGGCGGCTAGTTTACCCGCGGTCTCGACAGGGCATGGGCGTGCGGGGCATAGTAGAGGGCATGTTGACCGTTCACTATTTCGCCGCCGCCCGCGCCGCTGCGGGCGTGGCTTCTGAGCAGGTAGAAGCCCCCGCCACCTTGGGTGATCTGGTGGCGCAGCTGAGCGAGGAGCATACCGGCACCACCGAGGCCGGCATGAGCCTGAAAGAGGTCTTGGAGCGCTGTAGCTTTCTTATCGACGGCGCCGGGAACACCGCCATGGATTCCCCACTGGCTGGCGTCACCCGGGTGGACGTCCTGCCGCCGTTTGCAGGCGGCTAATCGCGCTGCCGCAGCGGGCTAGTAAAGAAGTTGATGACGCTGCTGACGATGGACAGCACGATGGCGCCGATGATCGCGGCGCCCCAGGAGTCGATGACGAGGTGGCCGATTCCCAGGTCCAGGGAATTGAGCGTCCACTCCACGATGATGAGCGCGGCGCCGTTGATGACGAGGGAGAAAAGCCCGAGCGTCAGGCAGGTCAGCGGCGCGCCGAGGACGCGCAGGACCGGCATGACCACGGCATTAATAATGATGAAGACGATGGCGATGGCGATGAAGTTGCCGGTCTTTGCTGGGGTGATGGTGATGCCGGGAATGACAGTAACCACCGCCCACAGCGCCACCGCGATGGCAAAGACATTCAGGGCAAAGTTGATGAGTGAGCGCATTTAGCCTCCTATGGTTGCGTTCCACGCCTGCAGCAGGGTGTCGGTTTCTTCTTCGGTGGTCACGGTAATGCGTATGCCTTCGCTAAACGCGCGCACGAGCACGCCGCGTTCGGCCAGGCGAGCGGCCACTTCCTGCGGGGTACCAAGGCGGGCCAGATTCGCGGCCGGCAGCCAGACATGGTTTGCCTCGGAATGCGGCACTCCCCAGTCCTGCAAGGCTTCTTCTAGGCGCTCGCGCTGGGCGACGGCCTCATCAGTGCGCTCCCGCAGCGAATCCTGCGCTGCCAGGGCTGCGCGGGCACCAACCTGCGCCACGGTGCTGGCGGAAAAGGGGATGGCCACCTTATTGAGGGCCTCAATAATATTTTCCGGGCCAAAGGCATAACCGATGCGCACCCCGGCCAGGCCATAAGCCTTTGAGAAGGTGCGCAGGCACACCAGGTTGGGATAGGTGCCCACTAGCTCCGTACCCAGCGGAATGTTGGTGGCGCGGTTGTATTCGATATAGGCCTCGTCGAGGGCAACGAGGACGTCGGCAGGCACGGCATCCATGAAAGCGGCGAACTCGTCCTTGGTCACCGTGGTGCCGGACGGGTTATTGGGATTGCACACGAAGATAAGCCGGGTCTTGTCCGTAATCTTGTGCGCCATTGCCGGTAGATCCACGCGCTGGTCTGCACCTAGCGGAACCGGGATGGGGTGGGCGCCGACTACCTGGGCGAAGATGGGGTAGGCCTCGAAGGAGCGCCACGGGAAGAGGACTTCTTCACCAGGGGTAGCGGCAATTTCTACCAACTGTTGGCACAGCGCCGACGATCCGGTGCCCACCGCTACCTGCTCGGGATCCACACCTAGGTGCGCGGCGAGGTCCTCGCGCAGCGCGGTGGCCGCAATATCCGGGTAACGGTTAGCCTTCGTCACGGCCTCCGCCATGGCCGCGGCCGCCTCCGGCAGCGGCGGGTGCGCGGCCTCGTTGGAGGAGAGCTTGAGCGCGTCATCGTTGCGCGCGCCGGCGGCGTAGGCGGGGATGGCTTTCAGGTCTGGGCGAATCATGCCTCCCACTTTAGGGCCTGCGTCTTTGCTGCGGGCGTGAAAGCAGGGGGCTAGTTTGGCAGCAGCGGGGCAGGCAGGTATTCTCAAACGAGGTTCCTTGAGAACCGTGGAGATGTGCCAGAGCGGCCGAATGGGGCTCCCTGCTAAGGAGTTGACCCTTCTGGGGTCCGGAGGTTCGAATCCTCTCATCTCCGCCATTTAATCCCGAGCGAGCGCGCTCGGGATTTTTTAATTCGCGTTTTCTATTCTCGTCGGCTCCGTGCAGCGGAGAAATCTGCTATTTGCGCTGGTACTTGGCGCAGCGGCGGAAGAGCGTGAGCATGCCAACGCCGAAGATGAAGCTTCCGGTAAAAGCCGCAGCGCGTAGGGAAGTGACCTCGTGGAAGAGGGCAGGCACCATGAGAATGGCGATAACAGAGCTAATGACTCCTAGGGCGAGGAAAGTAATCGTCACGATAGGTCCCGGTGTGGATTGCTGCGGCATGGGGGTCAGTCCTTTCATCACTCAATTCTGATGAAAATAACTCTAGGTTGCCCTCTTAAGAGCCGCAATAGGAAATTCCCAAGAGACTAAGCGGGGCCTTAGGATTCTAGGGCAGGAAAGACCTCGTCACGCAAGAGATGGGCGAGCTCGCGATCCGGGTTGGTCGGGTCTACCCACGCGATTTCGGCAATTTCTGCGGCAGCGCGGGCAAGGACGGGGCGCGGATAGGTAAAGATGCGTCCGCGCACGGTTTCTCCGGGTTCGTTGGCGGCCGGCGCGTCGAAGGTTCCGAGCGGGGAAAGCTCCGGGAGACGGACCTCCACACCGATTTCCTCTGCGACCTCGCGGGCTGCGGCCTGTGCGGGGGTTTCGCCAGCCTCAAGCTTGCCTCCAGGTAACTGGAACTTGGTGGAGGATTCCTTGCGTACGGTGAGAACATGCCCCAAGGAATTGCGGAAAACTACGGCAGCAACTTCAATCATGGGCCCGACTATAACCTCGCGGCGTGCAGGCGGTGAACTTAGATGTGGTGCCTGGTGGTGCTCCTTAATTCATGAAGCGGGGCACCCAGTCGCGTTCAGCTACGGTAAGGGCGGCGGCAATCTGTTCGTGGGTTAAGCCATGGCCGATGGTGCCGGAATCGATCGGGGCGCCGTCTATCACCGCGTAGAGGGTCCAGCCATTATTATGTTCAAAATCCACGCGTAGCTCATCCGGGTGGCCAGCTAGGCAGGTGCCGGAGCTTTCCAATTGAGCGGGACTCGGCAGGCCCGTGGCGCTCAGGCCTTCTACTATGTCGGTGCCGCCATCGGGGCGCAGCACCATGAGGCAGGTGCTGTACATATAGGTGGTCTTGCCGTTGCTGGTTTCGGAACCGCGTTTGACCAGGTTTCCTACTAGGGCCGGGTAGAAGACTAGCCAGTTATTATCCCAGGCCTGCTGGATTCGCTTGCGGTACGACAATGCGCGGCGGATACCCCAGATAGCTGCACAAAGGATTATCCCGAGCAAGGAGAATCCAATAAGGGGCGCACGGGCATCCAGCAGCACCAGAGGAAAAGCGGAGGTGAGGATGCCAGTTAGCCCGAAGACCATCCCTACGACCATAAAGAGGGATAGGGAGGCATTGCGTCCGGGCGCCGGACCGGCGGCGGCAATGGCCTCACGCAGGGCCGAGCGCTTGGGGTGTGGGTGTGGTTTGTGTACGCCCGCGATGCGGGCGGCACGCGCGAAGCGCAGGCCCGGCGAGGTATCGAATTGCAGGGGGCTTTGGGGCAGGTACATAGCGAGGTGCTCCTTCGCGTAGGGGCTGGCCTGCACTGTTGAGAATACGGGAGGATGCTGCGCAGTGCGCCTTTATTGGGACTCAAACCGAAAATGAATATAAGGTGGTGGACATGAGTGACTCGAGGTTTCCCCGCTCGGTGTTTGCGGTTGGCACCGACCCTGATCCGCGTTTCACGCTCGCTAATGAGCGCACGTTCTTGGCTTGGATCCGCACCTCCTTGGCGTTGATTGCTGGCGGCGTGGCGCTCGAGGCCTTTGACGTTCCCCTGCCGGCCGAATTGCGCTCTGCGGTGTCGGTATTCATGCTGGTCGTCGCTATTATTCTGCCGCTGGTGGCATGGGTGCACTGGAAGCAGTCCGAACGCGCGATGCGCGAGGAACGCCCGTTGCCCTTTAGCTTTGCCATCCCGGTGCTCGTCGTGGCGATCATGGTGGTAGCGGGCGCGCTCGTAGTGGGCGAGTTCCTTGGCTAGCCCACTTTTTGATCCCGGCCTGCAGCCCGAACGCACCCGCCTATCGTGGCAGCGCACCCTTTTGGCGTTGTCCTTAGTGGTGCTGGGCGTAATGCGGGCGGTAAGCGTGCATGTCTTTTTGCCGCTGGTCTTCCTCGCCGCCGGCGTTGTGGCGTTGGCCTTGGCGGTGTGGCAGCGTGCCTCGCTTGTCGACGCCGCCTTGTCCACCCACCGCTCCCTCCCGCACGCGGTCATCCTTGCGAGCACCGCGGGACTCGTGTCCCTGCTGGCTTCCTTCGCGCTGTGGGGGCTCTTCTTCTAGGTTTTCCCCCGGCTCAGGGAGCCGTGGCGCTGTATATTATGCCTATGCCTAAATCCCTATCTCTCCCTCTTGTCGTCCTCGCGGCGACCGCCGTCGCCGCCTTGGGTGGGTGTTCCAATTCCCCTGAGTCCGCCGGGCCCGCGGATAAGCCGAATTTCACCGGCACCGCCCCGAGCACCTCTGCGGCGGCCGCATCCGATACTGAGTCCTCGGCCACGCACTCCTCAGCAGAAGAAACCACCACCGAAGCCGCAGCGGCTAAAGATGAAAACGATGCAGACAAGGATGCCGAGGGCGGCGGGGAAAATAAAATCATCCCGCTAGAGGCCCTCGATTCCCTGTGGGTGCCGGCGTTGTGCGATAACCAAGCGGGCAACTTGGAAGGTGGCCAGCTGCCACAGCAACTTAAGACCGGGATGCTTTTCGACGTCGCCGCGGCGGGCCTGAAGTTGAATCAGGACGATACGCCGAAGGGTGCCTACGCGGATATCAACGGCGATGGCAGGGACGAAGCCGTTATTACCTACGTCTGCAATAAGGGCGGTACGGGATGGCCGGATAACTTGCTCATCTATGACAACGACCTGAACTACATCACCAAGGTGGATGATTGGGAACGCGAGGGAATGCCACCCGCGCGTGGGCATATCCAGCAGCTGCAGTGGACCAAAGACACGGTCACCGTTACCTGGCGTGCCTACGCTGACGAGGACCCAGCCTGCTGCGCTACCCAAGAATTCACCGGAAACCTCACGTTGGACGGGGATACGCCGCACCTTGCGGTAACCGGTCACCGGCAGGTTGCCGGCTAGCGGCATTCCCTGCAGTATGGCGTAGTCTAAATGGGCTGTAACTAATACTCTGGGAGCTTCATCCCAGAGGCAAGAAAGGCAGGGCAGGGCCGATGGCGGAGACCACCGAGCAGGCTAGCGATATCGTCGAGGCGTGGCTGAAACAAGAAGACGCCATCGATCCACAGAAGGCCCCGCGCCTGCAAGAACTTTTGGATAAGGTGCCGCTGCAGGATCTCATCGCCGTCGTCGAGCGGCAAAATGCCATCCGCGCGGCGCTGGCCCTGCGCCTGTTGCCGCGCCAAAAATCGATCGCCGTCTTTGACGCCCTAGATGCTAAGCACCAGGCGGATATCATCGATGAGCTGGGAAATTCCGATGTCTATGAGTTCTTTGATGAGCTCGACCCGGAAGACCGCGTGGCCTTGTTGGATGAGCTGCCCGCGGAAATCGCGGACCGCCTGCTGCGCTCGCTGACCCAATCTAAGCGTGATGTCACGGGCGTGGTGTTGGGCTATGACAAGGGATCGGTGGGCCGCCGCATGTCGCCCGAGGTTCCCGTCATCCACCCCGAGATGAGCGTGCGGGATGCCCTGTACAAGCTGCGGGAAACCGCACACGAGCTAGAGACCATCTATACCGTGCCCATTACGCGCGAGGATCGGCGCTTGGTAGGCGTGGTCAGCCTGCGCGAGATTTTTACTGCCGATGCCGCACTCACCATGGCCGATATTATGCAGGAACCCGTCTTTGCCCAGGCCGGCGATGATGCGGAGGAAACTGCGCGGTGGTTCCTGCCGCTGGATATGCTGGCGCTGCCCGTTGTGGATGAGTCGCACCGCCTTGTCGGCCTGCTGACGTGGGATGATGCTACCGATATCGTGGAGGAAGAAGACAGCGAGGACTCCGCTCGCGCCGGCGGTACCGAGGCCCTCCAGCAGCCGTACCTCTCCACGCCGCTGCTTAAGCTGGTGCGTTCGCGCATCGTGTGGCTGCTCGTGCTGGCTGTCTCTGCGCTGCTAACGGTGCAGGTGCTGGATTCCTTTGAAGACACACTGGCCAAGGCCGTGGTCCTTTCGCTTTTTATTCCGCTGCTGACCGGCACCGGTGGAAATACCGGCAACCAGGCGGCGACCACGGTGACGCGTGCCTTGGCGCTGGGCGACGTCCGCACGCGCGACCTCCTCGCCGTCATGTGGCGCGAGCTGCGCGTCGGCATGCTGCTCGGCGCTGTGCTGGGACTAGCTGGCCTGGCGCTGGCCACCCTGGTTTATGGCCTAAGTATCGGCCTCGTCATCGGCTCAACGCTGTTTTTGATCTGTTCCATATCCGCGACCGTCGGCGGGCTTATGCCCATCGTGGCTAAGACCATCGGCGCCGATCCGGCGGTCTTTTCCAACCCCTTCATCTCTACCTTCTGCGATGCCACGGGCCTGATTATCTACTTCCTGATTGCCAAGACCGTGCTGGGCATCTAGCACGCCTCGCTACGGTTCGGGGGTGAGGAAGTGGTGGGGGAATTTCCGGTTTCGGGCAGGTGCGGTGTGTGCTCTACGGGGGTACGGGGGTGACTGCGTGTGGCGGGATATGGTTTCTGCGTCACATGTTTTGTATGGTCAGTGCATGCTTCGCAGTGAACTGGATAACTTTCGGTCTGCTGCTTCGGCCTAGCTAATAAACTGGGAAATACGGAGCATATCCCACAGCACAATCCTCTCTAAGTGAAGGAGCGCGCGGTATGACCACCCCGCATACTCACGAATCTACCGCCCACACCGAAGGTGACGAGGCCCCCGGGGCGCCGCGCAGCGAGTGGCGCCGCCAGTTCATCGGCCTTTTCATCGGCTTGGGTTTGGCCGTACTGGTCTTCTTTATCTTCCCCTCGAATGCGATCGAGACCGTACAGGGCTCCGCGGGTGCAGATCCGGAAGCCGAGTACACTCTCAGTGCCATCCGCACCGTCGCTGCCGTAACCATCTTGATGGGCGTGTGGTGGATGACCGAGGCCATTCCGCTCGCCGCCACCGCGCTGCTGCCGCTGGTCATCTTCCCGCTCGCCGGTGTGGGCACGATTAAGGAAGTAGGCGCCCCATACGCGTCCGCCACCATTTTCTTGTTCATGGGTGGCTTCCTTATCGCGCTTGCTCTGCAGCGCTGGAACCTGCACCGCCGCCTAGCGCTGTACGTGGTGAAGATCATCGGCACCTCGCCCAAGCGCCTGATCTTGGGATTCATGCTGGCCACCGGCTTTTTGTCCATGTGGGTATCTAATACCGCCACGGCCGTGGTGATGCTGCCGATCGGTACCTCGGTGCTCGCGCTTACCGCGGAGACCGTAGGAGGCTGGGAAAAGCAAAAGAAGTTTGCCACGGCACTGATGTTGGGCATCGCGTATTCCGCCTCCATCGGTTCGCTGGGTACGCTCATCGGCACCCCGCCGAATGCCTTCCTCAATGCATATATGGCCGATACTTGGGGCGTTACCCTCGGCTTCGGCCGGTGGATGGCGGTCGGTGTGCCGCTTGCGGCAATCTTCTTGCTGATTGCCTGGGCCCTGCTCATCATCATTTTCAAGCCGGAAATGAAGGATATTCCTGGCGGCCGCGAGCTTATTAACGACGAGATTGAGGCTCTCGGCCCCTGGACCCGCCCCCAGATCATGACCGGCATCATCTTCGTCCTCGCCGCCGCAGCCTGGGTTACCCTGCCGCTGGTCCTCAAGGAGTTTGAGAATTATGACGATGCCATCGTGGGCATCGCCGCCGGCATCTTGCTCTTTATCCTGCCCGCGGACAATCAGCGCCGTATCCGCTTGCTGGACTGGAAGACGGCCAATGAAATGCCGTGGGACGTCCTCCTGCTCTTCGGCGGCGGCCTGTCGCTGTCCTCGGTCTTTAATTCCTCCGGCCTGTCCCTGTGGATTGGTGAGATGGCCAAGGGGCTTAGCGTCCTGCCGGTTGTCCTCATCGTTGCTGCCGTGGCTGCGCTGGTGCTCTTCCTGACGGAGATCACCTCCAATACCGCGACGGCGGCTACGTTTATCCCGATTATGGGTGGTGTTGCCGTGGGTGTGGGGCTTACTGCCGATGGCGATATCAACGTCCTTCTCCTCACCATCCCGGTGGCCCTCGCGGCAACCTGCGCATTCATGCTTCCTGTCGCCACCCCGCCGAACGCCATTGCCTATGGCTCTGGCTACGTCAAGATCGGCGAGATGATCAAGGGCGGCCTCGGCCTCAATATCATCGGCATCTTCCTCATCACCCTGACGGTGTACTTGCTGGCAGTGCCAATCTTCGGCCTGTCCATCTAGTTCCAGAGCGGAGTCCGTAGCCATTCCCTAAAGAGCACCAGCGTCATTAGGGAATGGCTACATCCGTTACTGTGCTGGCTGAATTTTTAGATAGCGGGAAAACCGATCCTAACCGCCCTCATTCCAGCCAGGTAAACACCGGGTGAACAGGCGATTTGTTAGTTTTCCGTACCGTGGGTATAGTAAATTCTCGTTGCACAGCAGAGCACACGCACTGCTTACCAACGGTCTGCGCCCGTAGCTCAACGGATAGAGCATCTGACTACGGATCAGAAGGTTGGGGGTTCGAATCCCTCCGGGCGCACAAAATCAGCCGCCTTCGGGCGGCTTTTCTTGTATCTCAGCCCGTCCCACCCAGGTCTCGATCTATGAAGTCTTCCGCCCTCGTCTCCGGCCTCATCGCCGGTGTCATCCTTGGCCTCATGCTATGGCTGGGGTCCGGCATTTTCTGGCTCTTCCTGGTTGGCCTAGGCATTGGGGTCGCTGCAACCCCGCTCCTAAAACTGGCCGCCGATCCTTCTCGTTCGCGCAAGCGCCGCGATAGTTCCTTCCGCGACTAGGTCCGCACCACGCCGCTCCTCACGGCACCCGCATAAGTCAGGCACAAGTCTCACGCAATCCACTTATAAAATGCAGGACAAGTATAAAATATTCGCAGCAACCTTCCAGACAGACTTAGTAGAAAAAGAAAGTCTTTATTAACAAGGGGAGTGCGGCGACGCGTTCCCCTCCGTCTTGAAGGAGAACGCTAGGTGTTAGCACCCTCGCGCATTGTAGGGCTCGATATAGCCCGTTCACTTGCGATTATCGGCATGATAGTTCTGCATATGGCCTCCTTGGTGTGGCATACCAAGGTCATTTTAAATGGCCTGCCCGCTGCACTTTTCGCCGTTCTAGCCGGCGTCACGTTGATGCTTATGTCCCGCGATTTCACGGCGACGACGTTCCTGCGCATCATCGCTCGCGGCTGCATAATTACGCTTATCGGCCTCGCCCTGCTGCCCGTGGGCGGCGAGATTCAGATCGTCCTCGTGGTCATCGGCATCACGATGATCCTGGTGTCCTGGATCCCGCCGCTGCGTTGGTGGTGGAAGCTCCTGCTCCTCGCCGCTGCCACCGCCGCCGCGACCATAAAATATGCGCCACTGACCCTTCCACAGGTCTATCCGCTGCTGGCCTATTGCGCCTATTTCCTCGCTGGCATGCTGCTCTATGAGGTCTATATCCGCAGCTCCCGCGCCGCTGCCCAGTGGGTGTCCACTGGCATCGCCGCCGTGGTTGCCGCTGCCGGCTTTTACTTCCGCTTTGCCCCGGACATGCCTGGCTGGCTGCGCTTTACCGGCCACACCGGCGTGCTGGGAGAGATTGTCCTATCCATCGCCGTCGCCGCCATCGTCCTGCACTTATGCCTGCTTATCGGTCGAGCGGTGCCTAAGCTGGCGTATCCCTTTGCTGCGCTGGGGGCGATGTCGCTAAGCATCTACATCCTGCATGTGCTCACCGCTTACTACTGGCAGAGCCACGTCTCCCTCCACAACACCGGGTGGGCCTGCGCGTTTATCGCCCTCTTCCTCGTCCTCGCGAGCCTATGGCGCCGCCTGATAGGGAAGGGGCCGGCCGAATGGGCCGTCGCTAAGACCATCGCCATCGCCGTTCCTGCCGGAAAGAAGGACTAATCATGCAGCACAAAATCTTCCCCGCCCTGCTTACTGCGGGCATCGTGGCATTAACCACTACCCCTGCCAGCGCCCTCGAGCACGGCGAGCCGGCCCCAGACTCGGCGGAGGCTCGCACCGTGGCGCAATTGAAAATCGGGCGCGTGGGCAGCTTCGGCGATTGCACCGGCACCCTGGTGGCCGCCCAGTGGGTGCTCACCGCCCGCCACTGCCTCGAGTCCGTCAACAACGAAGGCACGCAGGCCCGCATCAATGGCACCACCTACGATGCAGATTCGTGGGCGCTATCCCCGCTTTCCGACGCCGCCCTTCTCCACCTCACCGCCCCCGTCACCGACACCACCCCGGCCGAGATTTCCACTCACGTGCCAGAACCCGGCCAGCGCGGCACGCTTTACGGCTGGAGCAGCAGTTCCTCGATGGCGCGTCGCGGCCAGCTGCCGCAGGCGGAGATGGAAGTGGCCGAGCTCCTCGGCGCCGGCCCTGCCGGATCCGCTAACTCCCCTGAACCAGGTGCCGCAGACGCTGCCGAAGGGGTCGCCGAGGATGGCGCCGAAGTTGCTGCCGAGGATGCCGCTGGCGGAGAAAGCATTCCCGCGGCCGAGGCCATGCCGGGGCTCAGCGCACCGGAGGGAACAGAAAGTGTGCCGGCCGGCGAAGCGATGCCGCTGATTGAAAGCGCGATCCTCGATGTGCACTCCACCGGCCGCGCCGGCATGCAGGGCGGCGACTCCGGCGGGCCATTCTTCGTCGACGGAAAGCTTGCCGGCTTGGCCACCGCGGGAACGGCGAATGGGGATCCGGACTTGCCCTCGCCAAGCGCAGCAATCACCACGCTGGCCGGCACCAAGGATTGGATAGAAGGCGTGGTGAGCGGCCGCGATAAAGGCGCCATCCTTTCCGCTAAGACCACCCCTGAACCGCCGAAAACCCCGCAGACCAGTGCAGATCATGCGGGGCTCTATGCGGGCGTAGCCGCCATCGGCCTGATCGCCGCCGCGGCGCTGGCGCGAATTCCCCGCCTGCGCAACCGCGGCCGCAAGGGCTAGAAAATCTCGATGCGCCCGCCCAGGGACTCGGACTGGCGCAGCTGCGCCACCCACTTCGGGCCGCCTGGGTGCAGGCGCAGCACCGGGCGGGAAGAAATCTTGATCGGGGAGACCGATTCCTTGCGCGCGCCGGAGCGGGCGTCGATGCGGGTGCGGGCGCGATAGCCGGCGTCGGAAAGCTCAGCGATGGAAGGTTCGGGGGAGTCGAGCTTCTCGCGGGCATCGCGCAGCAAGTCCAAGGCTTCGTCCAATGCTTCCACCAACGCCGGCGCATTGGTCTCGCACATCTGCTGTACCAGCTCTGGGTGCGTGCCGGCCACGCGGGTAGCGTCCTTGAAAGAACCGGCAGACAGGGACTGTGCCAGGATTCCGCCGTTATCGCCCACCACGGCGAGGATCTCCGCAAAGACGTGCGGCAGGTGGGAAATGCGCGCCACCGCGGCATCGTGATTAGCCACGCGGATAGGAACCGCCTCTGCGTGCACCATCTGGGTCATGCGCACGACCTCGGTGAAGGTCTCAATCCACTGCTTCGGAATCTTTTCCCCGCGCGCCTCACACTCGGCGGCGTAGTCATAGGTAATGCCCCACGCCGCGCGGCGGAACAGGTCCTTCTGCGAGTTATCCCAACCGGACTTGGACGTGCCCGCCATCGGGTGGCCGCCCACGTAGCGCGACTCCATTCCGCGCTCCAGTACCTGCTGGCGCACGGCCGTCTTAACGGAAACGACGTCCGTAATGCCGCAGCTCGGCGCGTGCTCCTGAATGGCGTCGAGCACCTCGCCCACCGCGTTCATAGGCACGGCTATGACAATGAGCGCGTTCTCCGTCTCCGCGCGGGTCAAAATCGTCGGAAGATCATCGGTGACGTCAAAACCCTGCTTTACTGCAGTGCGGGCGCCAGAAGTGGAGTGGTTGTAGCCAAAAACGGGGTGATTGTATCCGGCGAGATCGCGCAGCAAAGAGCCGCCGATGAGGCCGAGGCCAATAATGCAGATAGGGCGTTGAACATCTTGAGAACTCACGATGACAATTGTGGCACAACACGACTAATCTCACGAGGTATGAGCAACGAAAATTACTCCTTCGCAGTAACCGTCGCCCGCAACGCGGGCCAATGGCTGGTGCGCAGCTTCAACGATGACTTTGAGGATCCGCAGGCCTCCATCAATGCGGTGCGCAGCCTGCGTTCCGAGGGCGCTGCGTTCGCGCTGCTGTGCGTGGAGGATGCCTATTTTATTGCCGTGCGCCCAGTGCCGGGCGGGGTAAAGATGCTCATCTCGGACGCCACCTATGGTGTCGACGATGACTTCGCCGCCGATTTCATGGATATCAACGATCATGAAATCCCGGATGTGGACCCCGAAGAGGCCGATCCTTATGGCGAGGGGGATTTCGATATCTTCGCCGACCTTGGTCTATCCGAGGACCAGGTGGGCTACATCATTGACAATGATGAGGACTGGCCTTCCGATATGTTGCTGCGCATCGCCGGCGAGCTCGGCTTTGGCGATGAGTTGGAAGACGTCATTGATAACGCCTGAGCCCTTGCTGCGCGCGGAGGCTCGGATGCGCCGCGCCCTCGACGTCGCCAAGCATGCGCCGGCCGGCGACGTCCCCGTGGGTGCGGTACTGTACGACGCCGCCGGAACCGAACTTGCCACCGGCGTCAACCGCCGCGAAGAGCTTGCGGACCCCACCGCCCACGCCGAGGTCGAGGCCATTCGCCAGGCCGTCCGCGTGCACGGCGATGGCTGGCGGCTTTCCGGCTGCGAACTCGTTGTCACCCTAGAACCATGCGCCATGTGTGCCGGTGCGCTGCAGGCCGCGCGGGTGTCTTCCGTGGTCTTCGGCGCCTTTGAGCCCAAGACGGGCGCGTGCGGCTCGCTTATCGATGTCCTCCGTGCCCCCACCGCCCCCTTTACCCCGCAGGTCCGCGGCGGCGTCCTCGAAGGCGAGTGCGCTGGGTTGCTCCGAAACTTCTTCGACGGCCTGCGCTAAACGTGCGTACACTGGTGGTCATACAACAACTGTCTACTCAAAGGAGTGATTATGGGCGATTTGGAAAACAAGAAGGATGGCCTCGTAGGCAAGGCAAAGGAAGCCTACGGCGAAGCTACCGACAACAAGGACGTAGCTAACGAGGGCAAGGCCGACCAGGTCACCTCCGAGGCTAAGGACAAGCTGTCTGACGCCGCTGAAGGCATCAAGGACAAGGCCAACGAGGTTATCGGCGGCCTGAAGGACGACTAATCCTCGTCCCTCGTTTCCGCATCTCGCTGCGCTGGCACCCCGCCGGCGCAGCGATTTTGTCGCTCGAGCCCACTCCCGTAATCTGGAACGCGGTGGCGTGTCCGAGCGGCCGAAGGTGATCGCCTCGAAAGCGATTGTTGGGTAACCCCCAACCGCGGGTTCAAATCCCGCCGCCACCGCACCGAGATCCCGGCCTGTTTACGCAGGTCGGGATTTTCTTTTGCCCAATTTTCCGGCAGGCGCGGGGGAGGGGCCCGGCTGGCCGCCAGCTGTGAAAACTGGGACGCAGGTGGCTTCGTGATAGGGGATTGTGGGGTATGGCCACTACACTAGGGCAAAGTTCAACCCGTCCCCCACGCGAATGCGAAGGTACATCTACCCGTGGCTAAACTGCTTTATCGTCTTGGGCGCTGGTCTTTCCTCCATAAGTGGAAGGTCATCGTGGCATGGCTGCTGCTGCTCGCCGCCGTCGGCGGTGCCGCCGCCTTGCTGATGAAACCGATGACGAGCGAGTTCTCCATCAAGGGAACCCCGTCCATCGACGCCACCTACAAGACCATGGACCTCTTCCCAGAGGGCGGCAACCCTGCCAACTCGCCCTCGGTCAACGTGGTCTTCAAGGCCCCAGACGGCCAGAAGCTTTCTGATCCCGCAAACCGCGAGGCCATCGACGCCACCATCTCCTACCTCGAGGACAACCTAGAGATGGGTGATACCACCCGCTTTGGCAACCCGCTTGAGGTCTCGCCTCGCCTGCAGGACCAGGTCATCCACCAGTTCACGGACATGGGATTGCCGGAAGCATCCGCCCGCGCGGATGCGGACAACCTCGCCATGGTCAATGATGACGAGACCATTGCCTATACCACCTTCAATTTCGACGCCGAGTCGCCCTATAGCGTGGAACAGGCCGACAAAGACACCGTTACCGACGCAATGAACATCGCCCGCGACCGCGGCCTCACGGTAGAGGGCAATGGTGCCGGTTTCGGCGATGAAATCGCGGTCAATTCCACCTCTGAGATCATCGGTCTCGGCGTTGCCTTTATCGTGCTCATCTTTACCTTTGGCTCCCTGGTGGCCTCGGGTATGCCTTTGGTGTCCGCCGTCATCGGCGTGGGACTAGGCGCGCTGGGCATGCTCATCGCCACCCACTGGATTGAGCTCAATAATATGACCCCGGTCCTGGCCATCATGATTGGCCTTGCCGTGGGCATTGACTACGCGCTGTTTATCCTGTCGCGCTACCGCGCCGAGCGCCGCCGCATGGACGGGCCCGATGCCGCAGGCATGGCGGTGGGAACCGCCGGCTCCTCCGTGGTCTTTGCCGGCGCGACGGTCTTTACCGCACTTTTTGCGCTCCTCATTGCGCGCATTGGCTTCCTGACGGCCATGGGCTTGGCCGCTGCCGGCACCGTCGCCATCGCCGTATTGGTCTCGCTTACGCTCATTCCCGCGATGCTTGGCCTGCTGGGCGATAAGGCCTTCAATGGCCGCATCCCCGGCGTGGCCGGCAACCCGACCCGCAAGGGCAAGCGCCGCCGCGGTCCCACCATGGGCAACCGCTGGGTGCGCCTAGTCCAGAAGGTCCCCGGCCTGGCCATGGCGCTGGTTGTGCTCTCCCTAGGCGCGATGACCGCGCCGGTGCTCCACATGGAACTCGCCCTTCCGGCCGATACCACCTCCAATCCCGATACCACCCAGCGCAAGGCCGCCGACATCATGTCCGAGGGCTTCGGCCCCGGCGTCAACGGCCCCTTCCTCGCCGTGGTCGATGCCCACACGGTCAACGCGGATGCCGGCGCCCTCGCCCCGCTTGTCGACGCCCAGTCCCAGCCCGAACCAGCCCCCGCACCAGACGCGGAGGCTGCGCCCGAGGGCGCTGCACCAGAGGACGTTGCGCCGGAGGACGCAGCCCCTGAGCAGCCGCAGCCGGACCAGCCCGCGGCCGAGGCCGAGCCGGAAATCGCCCCGGCCGCCGAGGTGGTAGACACCTCCGCAGACGCTGCGGACAATTCCTCGCCGGAGGATAAGGCCGCGCTCGCGTCCTTCCTGTACACCGCGGACCAGCTCAAGGGGCTGGGCGGCGTGAAGCACGCGCAGATCGTCGGCCTGAGTAAGGACCAGCGGGCCGCGCAGATCATGGTCACCCCAGAAACCGCGCCGACGGACGCCGCGACGGTTAACGTTGCGCACGCGCTGCGCTCGGCCACCAGCGAGATCGAAGACGCCACCGGCACCGACATCGGCCTGACCGGCCTGACCGCCGTGCAGCTCGATATCACCGAGCGCCTCGAGGAAGCCATGGCGCCGTACCTGGCCATCGTCGTGGGCCTGGCCATCGTGCTACTGCTGTTGGTCTTCCGTTCCATCCTGGTGCCGCTGGTTGCGGGCCTGGGCTTCCTGCTGTCCGTCGGCGGTGCCTTCGGCCTGACCGTGCTGGTTTGGCAGGAAGGTCTGTGGAACCTGGTTCCCGCGCCGGGCCCGCTGATTTCCTTCATGCCCATCTTCCTCATCGGCGTGACCTTCGGCCTAGCGATGGACTACCAGGTCTTCCTCGTCACCCGCATGCGCGAGCACATTTCTCGCCACCCGGAGGGCACCGGCGGGCGGTATAGCGCCGTCGACGAGGCCACCATCACCGGCTTTACTCAAGGCGCCCGCGTGGTAACGGCCGCGGCCATTATCATGATTTCGGTCTTCGTGGCCTTTATTAACCAGCCCCTGCCCTTCATCCAGATTTTCGGCTTTGCCTTGGCCGCCGGCGTGCTTTTCGACGCCTTCTTTATCCGCATGACCCTCGTCCCCGCCACCATGTTCCTCATGGGCCGCGCGACGTGGTGGATGCCGAAGTGGTTGGCGAAGATTCTGCCCACCCTGGATATCGAAGGCACCGCCCTGGAAGAAGAATGGGAAGCTAAACACGCCACCCCGGCCCCCACCCCTAGCCCTGCACACAAGGAAGAAGAATAATCATGGACTTGAGTTTCGACGTCGGCAAGCGTCTGCCCGAAGGCCCCGGCAAGCACGGCCGCAGCGGTGTCATCCACACCCCGCACGGTGATATCCAGACCCCGGCCTTCATCCCGGTGGCCACCAAAGCCACGGTCAAGACGCTTACCCCGGAGCAGATTCGTTCCACTGGTGCGCAGGCCATCTTGTCGAATGCGTACCACCTCTACCTGCAGCCGGGCCACGACATCGTGGACGAGGCCGGCGGCGTGGCCGAGTTTGAAAATTGGCATGGCCCGACCTACACCGACTCCGGCGGATTCCAGGTCATGTCCTTGGGCGTGGGCTTCAAAAAGGTCCTGGCGATGGATATTGCGGATCTCAGCGATAAGGACATCCGCGCCGCAAAGAAGGAACGCATGGCGCAGGTGGACGAGGATGGCGTGGATTTTAAATCCGTCATCGACGGCTCCAAGCACCGCTTTACCCCCGAGAAGTCCATGCAGATCCAGCACGGGCTGGGCGCAGACATCATGTTTGCCTTCGACGAGCTGACCACGCTGGTCGATACGCGCACCTACCAGGAAGAATCCGTCGCGCGCACGCACCGCTGGGCCAAGCGCTGCCTGGATGAGCACGATCGCCTCACCCGCGAGCGCGCCCACCGCCCGAAGCAGTCGCTGTGGGGCGTTGTCCAAGGCGCGCAGTACGAGGACCTGCGCCGCCAGGCCACCCGCGGCCTGCTCGACCTCGACCGCGCCGCCCGCGAGGACGGCAAGCGCGGCTTCGGCGGCTTCGGCATCGGCGGCGCGCTGGAAAAGGAAAACCTGGGCACCATTGTCGGCTGGGTCTGCGATGAGCTACCCGAGGACAAGCCGCGCCACCTGCTCGGCATCTCCGAGCCGGACGATATCTTCACCGCCGTCGAGGCCGGCGCCGATACCTTCGACTGCGTGGCGCCCACCCGCTTGGCGCGCCGCGGCGGCGTCTACACCTTGGATGGCCGCATGAACCTCACCAATGCGCGCTTCAAGCGGGATTTTGCCGGCGTGGACGAGGAGTTCGGCGGCTACGTATCCGAGAATTACTCCCGCGCCTACCTGCACCACCTGCTCAAGGCGAAGGAATTCCTCGCCGGCACGCTGTGCACCATCCACAACGTGGAGTTCATGATCCGCCTGGTGGATAATATCCGCGCCGCCATCGACGGCGGCTACTACGAGGCCTACCGCGATGAATTCCTCGGCCGCTACTACGCCGGCAAGTAATCCTCGCGCTTCTTCACCCATTTAATGACCGCGGCCGTCACCGGCAGCATGACGGCCTCCATCAGGGTCTTCCACACGAAGCCCACGATGACGTAGTTAATAAAACCGCCCACGGTATCCACGCCGATAACCGGCGCGGCGATGGCGCAAAACAGCAGAGTATCGCCGAACTCGCCCACCACGGTGGAGGCGATAAGGCGCGCAAAGAGGCCCTTTTCGCCCGAGCGCTTCTTCATCGCGGTCAGCGTCCAGGCATTCAGCAGTTGGCCCACCACGTAGCCAGCCAGCGAGGCGAGCAGAATCTGCGGCATCAGGCCAAGCGTGGCGGCGAAGGCCTCTTGGCCCTCGTAGAAATCGGCCGCCGGCAGCCAGATGGCGATATAGAAGCACACGGCCGCCAGGATGGCCATCGCGAAGCCGATGTAGACCGCGCGCCGGGTGGATTTGAAGCCATAGCACTCGGAGAGCACGTCGCCGACGATATAGGCCAGCGGGAAGAGGAAGAAGGCGCCGTCGGTAACCAGCGGGCCGAGCTGCACGCCCTTAGTGGCGTTGATATTGGAAATGAGGAAGGTCACCACAAACACGGTGACCAGCCAGGGGTAGAGGGTGGAACGGACGGGAATGAAGCGCACTTCAGCGCCGGTTGATTTTTCCATGCCCGCCATTGTGCCAGCCCGTAGACTGTGGGCATGAATTCCGCGACCACCGGCGCCGGCCGCTACGCGCCAAGCCCCTCGGGCGATCTGCACTTTGGCAACCTCCGCACGGCGCTTCTGGCGTGGCTTTTTGCCCGGTCGACGGGGAGGCGCTTTGTGGTGCGCGTGGAGGACATCGATAAGCAGCGCTCCTCCCAAGAGGCGGCCGAGCGCCAGTTAGCGGACCTGCGCGCGCTCGGGCTGGACTGGGACGGCGAGGTCATCTACCAGCACGATCGCGACGCCGCCTATGAGCAGGCCCTGGCCCAGCTGCCCACCTACGAGTGCTATTGCTCCCGCAAGGATATCCGTGAGGCCTCCCGCGCCCCGCACGCCATTCCCGGCCAGTACCCGGGCACCTGCCGCAACCTCACCGAGGACCAGCGTGCGGCCAAGCGCGCCGAGCTTGCGGCCCAGAATCGCCAGCCCGCCCTTCGCCTGCTTGCCGACGTCCCCACATTCACCATCCACGACGCCCTCCACGGCACCTATACAGGCGACGTCGATGATTTCATCCTGCGCCGCGGCGGCCAAGACACCGGCTGGGCCTATAACTTGGCTGTCGTCGTCGATGATGCCTACCAAGGCATCGACCAAGTGGTCCGCGGTGATGATCTGCTCTCCTCCGCGCCGCGCCAGGCCTACCTCGCCTCGCTGCTCGGCATCGAACCGCCGGAGTATATCCACGTCCCGCTCGTGCTCAATGCATCCGGCGAGCGCCTGGCCAAACGCGATGGGGCGGTGACCATGCGGGAGATGGGAGAGGAGGGGGACGTCGTCAAGCAGCTGGCGGCCTCGCTGGGGTACGAGGCTCACAGTGCCGCGGAGTTGCTCGCGCAATTCGCGCCCGATCGACTCAGCCCTGAGCCTTATATCTGGCGGGGGTAAAATCTGGGCCCATGGAAGTTCTACTGGTGCTCATTGGGCTCATGCTGCTGACCGTGTTCGTCGTCGCCATCGGTGACAAGATTGGGCTGCCGTGGCCGGCCCTGCTGACGATCATTACCGCCTGCGCGGTCTTCGTGCCCGGCCTGCCCCAGTTCGAGCCGCCCACCGAGCTCATCCTGCCTATTTTCCTGCCGCCGCTGCTGTGGGCGCTGGCTCGGCGCACCTCGTGGGGTGTTATCCGCGAGCAATGGGTGACCATCTTGAGCCTGTCCGTGCTGCTGGTGGTCGCCACCACCCTGGCCGTTGGTTTCACGGCCTATGCCTTCCTGCCGGGCATCAGCCTAGCCGCGGCCATTCTTATCGGTGCGGCCATCGCCCCGCCGGACCCCGTCGCCGTTGACGCCGTGGCCGAGCCCGCCGGCATCCCGCGCCGCATCATTACCACCTTGCAGACTGAGGGCTTGTTTAACGACGCCGCCTCCATCGTCGCCTTCAACCTTGCGCTGACGGCCGTGACCCAAGGCGATGAGCTTTCCTTCGGCGGCGGCGTGCTCAACTTCTTCTACTCCGCATTCGTCGCGGGCGGCCTGGGGTGGGTCGTCGGCCGGCTGGTGGCGCTGTTTATCACCCACGTCCACGACGTCACTGCGCGCAACGCGCTGACCTGGGTGACGCCGTTTGCGGTCTACCTCATCTCGGAGGAACTCGGCGCCTCCGGCGTTATCGCCGTGGTCATCGCGGCCGTGGAGCTTAATTCCCGTGCCGATATCCAGGCCGAGGACCGCCTGTCCGGCCAGTCTTTTTGGGAGACCGTTGAGTTGCTTTTTACCGGCGTGGCCTTCGGGCTCATTGGCCTGACAGTCAGTACCGCCATTGGGGAAGTGGGTTCGGACCTGTGGCACTCCGTGGTGGTGGGCGTCATCTTGTCTCTCGTGGCCTTTATCGTCCGCTTGGTGTGGATGTACATCTATTACCGCATCAACGTCTCCCGCGGCCGCCCGCGTGTGGCGCCGCTGCGCCTGCAGGAGGTGCTGCTGATGACGTGGTCCGGCATGCGCGGCCTCGTCACCCTGGCGCTGGTTTTGTCCATCCCAGCCGGCGTGTTCAGCTTCCACCACGAGCTTGCCGTTATCGCGCTGACCGTCTTGCTGGTCACGATGGTGGTGCCCGGCCTGCTGCTGCCGTGGCTGATGGAGCGCCTCGACCTCACGGAGGCCTCCCAGATTGCCAGCGATAAGATGCGCGCCGCAGTGGTGGCCCGCGCGCGTGCGGCCAGCATCGAGGCCCTGTCGCACTTCCGGCCGGACGGCCACATTACTGCCGACGCCGAGAAGGTCGACCCCGAAATTTCCGCCAACGTGATTCAGTGGTTCGAGGACCGGCTCGGCGATGGCGAGGATGTTTCCGATGACTCCCGCAAGCAGCGCGCCTGGCAGGCCCGCCACGTGGCTCTGGAGGCCCGCCGGACCGCTTTGGCGGCGGCGCAGGAGGAGCTGCTACGCATGCGCGGCGATCGGGCTTATAACCCGGCCATTGTGGACGAGGTGCTCGAGGAAATTGACCGCATGGTTCTAGGCGCCAAGCGCCACTAGGCTGGGCGGCATGGATCCCTTCGATTATGCGCAGCTTGAGGACGCGCTGGATTACCTCTACGACTTCCTCGACCAGGACCTAGCGGACCGCGTGCGCGCCGAGCGCGAATTCGTTCCTGCCGGGCTGGAGGGCCTGCTTGCCGACGACTCCCTCGACGACTACGTCTGGCTCTGGATCAAAGACCCAGGCCCGAATGGCTTCCGGCAATACCTGCGCGATGGGGGCTATTCCGAGGCCGAGGTCTCCCAGGCTTTCCTCTGGGCGCGCACCGAATGGGGGATGAATACGCCGCCGCACGTCGCGTGGCTGAAGGCGGATGGCTACGAGCCACCGGTCATCGATTAGGGGAGAGGGGCGTCGGCAAGCGCGGCCGCGCGCCCGTATACAACAAAAATACCGGCTTCGTTGCTATGCAACAGCAACTGCACTATGGCCATAGTCAAAGCTGTACGCCATCCAGGTCGCAGTTCGTCAAAGGTCGCTAAGCAATGCGGTATTTCCCGGCAGCGCGTCCATCAGGTTCTCAACGCTTTTGATGCTGGTGGAATGAAAGCCGTCGTCAACTGACGTGGCCACGCCTACTTATCTACCGTGACTATCTGATCGTCCGGTGCGGAGCCATCCGTGGGGAAGGCCAACGTGAGCGCCTTGGCGAAGTACTCCGCGCGCTTTTCATTACCTTCAGTCTGGTAATGCACGTCATCGCCTGGGAGGAACCATTCGGGGCGAACGTCGGAAGCCCAGTCATAGACAATAAGGTTTGGGTAGCGATCCCGGGCGGCAAGGAGTGCCTTGTTGAAGGGCGCCATGTTGGCATTATCGTAGGGGCCGGAATTGAGGTTGGTCGCGGCAGTCGGCCACAGGACGGGGGCATCCCCCAATAGTTCCATGATCTGGTCCACGCGCCAGCCCTCCTCGCCGGATCCGCCCACGGCGCGGTTGGCGGCGTCGTTCACGCCGGCACCGATGATCCAGCAGGCGTCCTCGCCGTAGCCCTGGTCCAGAAGACGCTGGACAGAATCACGGATAGAGGGATCGCCCTCCAAAGACTCCACGGTGGAGCGTGCACCGGTGACATCAGCCACCACTTCGTGCGCGCCGACGTTCTTGTACGTCACCTGCGCGTTGCGCTGGGGATCGGAGAGGTAGTCATCATCAAACATTCCGATGGACGTGGAATCGCCGACGTGAATGACGGTGGTGCAGCGGGTCTTGCCGTCCTCTGGGGTCGCATTCTCCGCGGAAGGAGAAGCTTGTCCGGAAGCCTTAGCGGAGGAATCTTTCTCCTCTGAGTCGGACGGGGCCGGGCCGTCGCCACCAATCTGGACGCCCATCTGCTGTGCGCCGGGCTGCTCGGCCTGGTTGAGGGAATTATTCCACGCAGCGGGAACGCCCATGGATACTACCGCGGCAAGCAGCGTAGCCGGAATGGCGAGGGCCATGCGCGGCAGCGTATTGCGCTTGTCCCACCATTGTTTCAAGGGCGCGAGTACGCCGTTGCGGCGGACCGGATCCTCCACCAGCGTCCAAGAAATGTGTGCCAGCGCAACGGCCACCACGGTGACCAGCGCAGGATGAGCCCACGGCAGGTTTTCCCACTGGGGAATGAAGACGATGGCGGGCAGGTGCCACAGGTAGATGCCGTAGGAGCGCTCACCAATCCAGCGCAGCGGCGTGAGACCAAAGAACTTGGACGTCAGTGTCCGCTTGTCTAGGGCAGCGGTGATCACTGCGACGCTGGCCGCTGAGAGGGCTAGAAGGCCCCAGTTGTACAGGTGCGGTGAGTAATCTGGCAGCAGCCAAAAGAGGGCGGCGATGCCCAGCACGCCGAGCAGCGCGGCGGGGATGGTGAGCAGGCGCGGCGGAATGCGGTAACCCTGCGCGTTAGTCAGCGCGATGGCTAACGCGGCGCCCAAGAGGATCCCGCCAGCGCGGGTATCGGTGCCCTCATAGACGCGGGTGGCATCGGATCCGGTGTTGAAGAGGAAGGCCATCCAACCAAAGGACACAGCAGCCAGTACCAGCGTGCTGACGACCAATGGGGCGCGCTTGCCGCCGGTGAGCTTAAGAAGCACAAACAACACGAGCGGCCAGAACAGGTAGAACTGTTCCTCCACGGACAGCGACCACATGTGGTCCAGCGGCGCGTGTCCAGCAAAGCGGTCGAAATAGGATTGGCCTTCTGCGATGACATGCCAGTTATTGACATAAAACAGCGAACTTAAGGAGAACCTGGCATTTTCGCCCAGTTTGGGCAGGTCGAAGAAGATAGTGAGTAGCAAAACCGTTACCAGCATGAGCGCAACCGCCGGAACGAGTCGGCGGAAGCGGCGCAACCAGAACGTGGGCAAGCCCAAGCCTTTGCCACGGCGGTAGCTTCGCATCAAGTTTGCGGTGATGAGGTAGCCCGACAACGTAAAAAACATGCCGACACCCAAATAGCCACCTGGCAACCATGCAGGGTTGAGGTGGTAAATCAAAACACCGAGCACGGCGACGGTCCGAAGACCGTCGATGGCGGGGACATAAGAGGTGTGTGAATCAACCGGTCTTGGCATGCTCGGGCAGCTCCTCGAATGAAGGTACACGTAGGGGATGGCGCTCGCGCCATAGGGGACTCACATACTCTAAACCGTGAAGCGAAAGTCGTTACAACTTCTACACCCTCGGCAGGGTTCGTTCCCCGGCTTGAGGGACATCTGGGGGTGCCGACATTTTTAGGATTGTGAAAGTAGCAGCTTGCGTCGGCGTTGGTTGATGCTTAATCCCTTTCTGCCCCTTAACCCCAAACTAATCCCCAAAACGAAGAAAGTCTCGAGACATCGAAATAGTAACGATGTCTCGAGACTTCATAATGGCGGAGGATGTGGGATTTGAACCCACGAGGGGCGTGAACCCCGCACGCGTTCCAGGCGTGTGACATAGGCCGCTAGTCGAATCCTCCGAGAAGAAACATTAGCAGCCGTGGCAATTATTTTACCAATCGCCAGGTCAGGGCCCATTTTCGGTGATCTAAAGCCGTTTTATGTCGGATGGTCCTTGGGTCGCGCGCCGGTGGGCGGTGGCGGCCCGTGCGTCCGGAGGCCCATTTGGCTAAACCGGCGCGCGGGCGTTAAAGTATGGGACAGGATTCCGCGTGGCGTCCATCCTCTGAACTCCCCCAGGGCAGGAATGCAGCAAGGGTCAGGAGGCTCTGGCGGGTGCGCGGGGTCCCCTTTTTGTATGGCGTGCGTTACTATTGGGGGCTAAAAGTCGCCCTATACATGGAAGGTAGACATACGCATGTCGCTTCTTACTTTGGAATCGTCCGAACTCGCGGAGCTCGCCGCCCAGGTCCGTAAGGACTACGAGGACCTTAAGGCTAAGGGCCTGAAATTGGACCTGACCCGCGGAAAGCCGGCCAAGGCACAGCTGGACCTCTCCAATGATTTGCTGGCGCTGCCTGGCCAAGGGCATTACACCGATGCGGCCGGAAACGACCTGCGTAACTACGGCAACCAAAAGGGCATCAAGGAACTGCGCGACATCTGGGGCAAGCTGACCAACATGGACCCAGAGCTGCTGGTTGCCGCAGATTCTTCCTCGCTGAATATCATGTTCGACCTGATTTCTTGGGCATTCCTCTTCGGCACCAATGATTCCGCACAGCCGTGGAGCAAGGAAGAAAAGCTCAAGTGGATTTGCCCGGTGCCGGGCTATGACCGTCACTTTGCCATCACGGAGCAATTCGGCTTCGAGCTGGTCACGGTGCCAATGGAGGAGGACGGGCCGGATGTAGAGGCCGTCGAAAAGCTGGTGGCGGATCCGGCGGTCAAGGGCATGTGGGTAGTGCCGATGTTCGCTAACCCCACCGGCGCCGTGATTTCTGAAGACAAGGCCCGCCGCCTCGCCCGCATGCAGGCCGGCGCGCCGGATTTCCGCATCGTGTGGGATAACGCCTACGCGGTGCACACCCTGACCGAGGACTTCCCGGAAATCCTGCCGATCCTGGATATCGCAGCGGAGGAAGGCAACCCGAACCGCTTCTGGGCCATGTCTTCGACTTCGAAGATCACCTTCGCGGGCGCGGGCGTGGGCTTCTTCGGCACCTCGGAGGACAACCTCGAGTGGTACCTGGAGCACGCCGGAATTCGCGGCATCGGCCCGAATAAGATCAACCAGCTGGCGCACCACGAGTTCTTCGGCTCTGCCGAGGGCGTGCGCGCGGTGATGCGCCGCCATGCCGCGCTGATCAAGCCCAAGTTCGATGCCGTGCTGCGCATCCTAGAAAAACGCCTCGGCGAGTACGAGGTGGCGCAGTGGACCAACCCGAAGGGCGGCTACTTCATCTCCCTCGACGTCGTCGACGGCACCGCCAACCGCGTCTGGGAGCTCGCGCGCGATGCTGGCATCCTGCTCACCCAGGCCGGATCCGCCTACCCTTATGGCCAGGACGATAACGACCGCAATATCCGCCTCGCCCCAACCTTGCCGCCGCAGGAGGAGGTTGAGGCCGCGATGGACGGCGTTGCCACCTGCGTGCTGCTCGCCGCCGTGGAGAAGCTGGGGGCCTAATATCAACGCCGACGAGTCCGCCCTGTGGCTGAGCGAGATTATCCCGGCGCCGCTGGAGTTCCGCTACGTGGATGAGCGCCGGCTAGGCCTTGCCTCGCTTGCCGACGCCCAATCGCTCGCCCTCACCACCACCTTCAACGCCACCGACACCGGCCTGCAGAGCCAGGACGACGGCACCGATGTGCGCTGCGAGTTGTTGACGGTGGCGCGCACCGGGCAGCCCGAGGTGGCCGCCGCCATCAACGCCGCGGCTGACACCTTCGAAAAGGCCGGCGGCCTGCTACCGGCGCAGCCGGGCGTGATGCTGCCGTCCATCCTCGACGTCCCTGACGTCACCGTGCACCATGGGCTCTTCATCGCGCCGTACCTGTGGGGCGGGCAGACCCCGCAGGTTCGCGAGGAGGGTCGCCTGACCCTCATCCTGCAGCTGGTCATGCTGACGGATTCGGAATATGCGTTTGGGGTAGAAGAGGGCGTCGGCAAGCTGCAGGCGGCGGTGGCCGAGCAGGGCATTGACCTGCTGGACTGGTCGCGCGAGGGTTAGCCGGTAAACTGGCTAACCGTGGCTTTATACCGGAAATATCGTCCAGCAACGTTCGCGGAGGTCGTGGGCCAAGAGCAGGTCACCACGCCGCTATCCGCCGCCCTTGATGCAGGGCGCATCAACCACGCCTACCTCTTTTCCGGCCCGCGCGGCTGCGGCAAGACCTCCTCGGCGCGGATTATGGCCCGCTCGCTCAACTGCGAGCACGGGCCGACCTCGACGCCGTGTGGCAAGTGCGATTCCTGCGTCTCCCTCGCCCCCGGCGGCCCTGGCAACCTGGACGTGACGGAGCTCGACGCTGCCTCGCACAACGGCGTGGAGGACATGCGCGAGCTGCGCGACCGCGCCTACTACGCGCCGGCCGAATCGCGCTACCGCATCTTCATTATTGACGAGGCGCATATGATTTCGCCCTCCGGTGCGAACGCACTGCTCAAGGTGGTGGAGGAGCCGCCCGAGCACGTCATTTTCATCTTCGCGACCACGGAGCCGGAGAAAATCATCGGCACCATTCGCTCGCGTACCCACCACTATCCCTTCCGGCTGCTGACCCCGCCGGCCATGAAGGGCCTGCTGCAGCGCACCGTTGCGGCCGAGGGCGTACATGTTGAGGACGCCGTGTACCCCATGGTCATTGAGGCGGGCGGCGGTTCCCCGCGCGATACTTTGTCTCTGCTGGACCAGCTGCTGGCCGGCGCCGGGCCCGATGGCCTGACCTACGACCTTGCCCGGCCGCTGTTGGGCGTCACCGATGTCTCGCTGCTTGACGACGCCATCGAAACCCTCGCCAACCAAGACAAACCCGGCCTCTTTGCGATGGTCGACCACGTCATCGAGGCCGGCCACGACCCGCGCCGCTTCGCCGTCGATTTGCTTGACCGTTTGCGCGATTTGATGATCCTGCAGGCCGTGCCCGGCGCCATCGATGCTGGCCTCGTCTCCGCGCCCACCGACCGCGCTTCCGTGCTCACCGCCCAGGCGCAGCGCTTTTCCGGCCCGCAGCTGACTTACCTGGCCTCCACGGTCAATGACCGCATCAGCGACCTCACCGGCGCGACCTCGCCGCGCCTGCTGCTAGAAATCATGTGCGCGCACCTGCTTATCGGGTCCACCGGTCCGGCTGCTGCCGCGCCTGCACCCGCAGCGGCTCCCGCTCCCGCCTCCGCCCCTGCTGCCAACGCTGCCGCGGCCTCGCCCGCGCCGGCTGGCCCTGCGACCCCGGGCGGTGCTCCCGCGGCCAACTCCGCCGTCGCCGGTGCCCAAGACCCCCAGTCCGCCGCTGCTGCCATCATCGCTCGCCGCCGCGCCAAGTCCCAGGAGCAGCAGGCTTCTGCCCCGTCTTCTGCTCCAACCTCTGCACCGGCTGCTCAGCCGCAGGCCCCGTCCCAACCGGAATCGCTGCCGGACGCGCAGCCGAAGGCGCAACCTGAGCAGCCGGAGGCCGCAGAGCCGCAACGCACGCAGAAGCCTCAGGACCAAGAGCCGCAACCGCAACGGGACGAAGTGGCTGTGGCAAAACAGCCGGCAAAGCAGGAACAGCAGCAAGAGGCTGGGGACCCGTGGCAGCGTGAGCGGCAAATCCCGCAAGCAGAAGCGCCCGCGCAGCAAACGCCGCAGCCGGCACCGGACCAGCAGGAGCGTCGCGAGCCACTGGAGAAGCCTGTGCCGGCCCGCGCGGAGGAATCCGCCACGGAAACTGCGCCGGAACCTGCCGCGCAATCGCAGGCGGCGGAGGAGCCGGCGGGTGACTTCGCAGAGGCCGTGAGGGAGAAATGGGTGGCGTTGAGGGGGAGCGTCGGAAAGCGGAATAAGGTGGCCGAAATCATGCTGGCCGAAGCCCACGTGCTTGGCTTCCGCGATGGCACCCTGACGCTGGGACACACCACCGGTGCGCTGGCCGAGCGCATCAACGCGCCCGCCAATAATGCCGTCATTGTGGAGGTGCTCAAGGAGGAGTTCCAGCGCGATGTGGCCGTGACCTGTGTGGTGGGCACCGACCCGAAGACCGCCGGTTTCGATGCTCCGCGGCCGCCACAGCGCAAGGAAGCGTGGACGCCGAATCAGCCGGCGCGCGAGCCTGCCGACGACCAGGAGGCGGAGAGTAAACCAGAAAGCAAGCCTGGCTGGCGCTCGCGCATCGCACGGGCGACGCAGGCGGCCAAGCAACGCGATGAATCGCAGTTCAGCAATGGCGTGCCGCTTCCGCCCGAGCCTGAGCCGGACTTTGGCGCTCCGCCCGAGGAGCCCCCGGCCTATACCCGCGACGACGAAGAGCGGGACATGATGGAGGCTGCGCAGTCTACCGGCGAGATGGATCATCGCAGCGCTACCGAGGTAGCTATGGAGCTGCTGGAGCGCGAGCTGGGCGCACGGCGTGCCTAACCGGCAAGCACGGTACACTCGGGCGGTAGCGAAATTTACAGTTGAATTAGAAAGGAAACGACATGGCTGACCAAGACCCAATGCAGCAGGCAAATGACATGAACGACCTCATCGCGCAGGCCGCGCAGGTGCAGGCAGACCTGCAGAAGGCGCAGGAAGAAATCCTCGCCACCAACGTCGAGGGCCAGGCAGGCAACGGCCTGGTTAAGGTGACCATGACCGGCGGCGCCGAGCTCGTGGACCTGCAGATCGATAAATCCGTCGTGGACCCAGAGGACGTCGATACCCTGCAGGACCTGGTCATGGGCGCGTTCAAGGAGGCTCACGCTGCGGCCGGCCGCCTGGCACAGGAAAAGATTGGCCCGCTGTCCCAGGGCATGGGCGGCCAGGGTGGCCCGTCTTTTGAGGATGTCTTCGGCGGCAACCAGTAGTCCGCGCGATACGATAAAAGGCCGTTGCCCCGCGTTGGGGCCGCGGCCTTTTGCTGATTTTGGGAGTAATTGATGTTTGAAGGACCTCTGCAAGACCTCATCGACGAGTTTTCGCGCCTGCCGGGCATCGGCCCGAAGTCGGCGCAGCGCATCGCGTTTCACGTTTTGCACATGGAACCCGAGGACATCGAGCGGCTGCAGAACGCCTTGGGTGCGGTGCGCGATGGCGTGACCTTCTGCCGCATCTGCTGCAATATTTCCCGCGAGGATGTCTGCCGCATCTGTATTAATTCGCAGCGCGACGCCTCGACCATTTGCGTGGTGGAAGAGCCGAAGGATATCCAGGTCATCGAGCGCACCGGAGAGTATGAGGGCCGCTACCACGTCTTGGGTGGCGCGCTGGATCCGCTAGCGAATGTGGGCCCGCGCGATTTGAACATTTCCACGCTGTTGCAGCGCCTCGGTGGCGTGCTGCCAGACCGCGAGCTGGCGGATTCCACCCCTGAAGCCCCGCTTTACGACGCCACCCCCACCATCCACGAAGTCATCCTCGCCACCGACCCCAATACCGAGGGCGAGGCCACCGCCGCATACTTGGTGCGGTTGCTGCGTGACTTCCCTGATTTGAAGATCACCAGATTGGCCTCCGGCATGCCGCTCGGAGGCGATTTGGAGTTCGTGGACGAGCTCACCTTGTCCCGCGCGCTCTCTGGCCGCCTGACCATTTAGCGCGGGTGAGCGCGCGAGCGCGGACTAGGGGACGGCGGCCGAGGGCCCGGTTCGCCCGCGGCCGGTGAACACTGGCGGCCCGTGCGCTCTGCTGGCCGCCCCGCTCTCCGCGCTGCTGTGTACACCGCTGTGATCGCTATGCATGCTGCTATGCGGGCTGCTTGGCGAAGCGTTGTGCCGGCTGGCGGGCGGAAGCCAGGCGATTCGGCCATTGACGCGGGCCATGCGGCCGCGGCCCGGCAGGCCGTTGATGGAGTTGTGATATGGGCACAGCAGCGTCATGTTTTCGGGGTGGGTGAGGCCGCCGCGGGAGTATTCGAAGAGGTGGTGGGCTTGGCATTCGGAGGCGGGGCGTCGGCAAGCGGGCCAGGCGCAGCGGGCGCCTTCGGCCTCGAGCATGCGGCGCTGCTTCGCGGAGGCCTGCCGGGTGCGGTAGAGATTGACGGGGCCGCGCTCGGGGTGGATGAGCGTGAAGAGGCCGGCGCCGGCTAGGGTGCGGCGGACGAGTTCGGCGCCGGTGATGGTCGCGCCATTGGTCATGGCGAGGCGGATGTCGTCGCCGTCGCCGGCCAGGATTTTCAGATAATCCGGCAGCTCGATGATGACATTGGTGGTCACGGTCGCGGGCGCGGCGGCGCGGGAACCGGTGAGCCAGGCCAGCGGGTCGGATTTGGCGGCGGCCCAGATATCGGCCATCTGCGCGGCGGGGCCGGTGAAACTCAGGGTGGTTTTCTCGCCGTGCATGATGCGGCGGCCGCCGTCTTCGCGCTCGGGCGGCGGGTTGATTTCGCGCAGCAGCCGAGTGGCCGCGCGCGAGACCTGCGCGGTGGTGCCGGCGGTGGCGCATAGCTTCTCGCGGAATTGCCAGCGCTTGGTGGGGTCAGAAATGCCGCGCGAGCGGCGGGCGATGAGCGCGAGGGTTTCCAGGCTGTGCTGGTTGCGGCGCGCGGCGGCCAGGGCGCGGGATTGGTAGCGCGAGTGGCTGGTGGGCGAGAGGAAGGCCGCGGCGGTGCGGCGCACGGTGCGCGCTTGGTCCGCGGGCAGGGGCAGGCTGGAGGCGGCGTGGGCCTCTTCGAGAAGTTCCACGCCGCGCTTAGCGATGTCGCCCAGCTGCTCCAATAACGTCATGCCCCGCAGCCTATGGGCGGGGGCACGCGCCTACAAGGGGAAGCGGCTGAGCCTGTGGATAACTCGGGGGTTGTGGGGCCGCCGGGCGAAGTTATCCACAGGTGTGGGCCTATCTTTGGGAGCGCGGGGGCTCGGAGGCGTTGAAACGTTCGACGCGCAGGCGGTCGACGGCCGGAATCTCAATCGGCTCGAGGTCCGCGAGGGCCACACCCATGGCTTGGGCGAGGAGGAGATCGGCCAGCTGCGGGTTTCGGGCCAGCGCCGGGCCGTGCATATAGGTGGCGATGACGCTGCCTTGGACGGCGCCTTCGTAGGTGCGCTGGGCGGAGCCGTCGCTGAGATCGGCGGTGGCGGCCTGGTCGGCATTGCCATTGCCGCGGGTGAGCGTGCCGAGCGGCTGCGCGGAGGGGCCGAGGATGGTCGCACCTAGGTGGTTTTCGAAGCCGGTCAGCGGCTCGGTGAGGTCCGCGGTGACTCCGGCGCGGGTGGGCTCGGAGGCTACCTCGCCGATGGCGCGGTCCTGCATGCCGGCCGTGGTGGCGTCGAGCAGCCCGACGCCGTCGACGATGCGGCCGGAGGCGCGGAAGGATTCGCCGAGGACCTGCAGGCCGGCGCAAATGGCAAAAATGGGGCGGCCGGCGTTGGCGGCGCGGGTGAGGCCGCCATCGGAAATCAGGTGGTCCGCGGCCAGGATCTGCGCTGTATCTTCGCCGCCGCCGAGGGTGTAGATATCCAGCGTCTCGGGCACGGGTTCGC
>ERZ1030923.19-NODE-19-length-62485-cov-50.026285_pt1 | contig 62485 bp, 63 predicted proteins | sample MGYA00518601_ERZ1030923 | MGnify/ENA primary metagenome ERZ1030923 (study PRJEB33718, sample SAMN03159691) | human skin metagenome | collected 2014-05-20 | study: EMG produced TPA metagenomics assembly of the PRJNA266117 data set (Human skin bacterial metagenome... | reverse complement strand
AACATACCCTTTCGAGTTTGTTACTTCCGGTGGTGCAGTTTGTTCAACTGCTCATGGTGCCCGGGGCGGGACTTGAACCCGCACGTCCTTATCGAACACTGGCACCTGAAGCCAGCGCGTCTGCCAATTCCGCCACCCGGGCAGGGTGTGGTTGTCTTAGCGACTTGATAAAGATACCACGAAAAGCGTATTAAACTACAAATCTGCAGGAAAAGTAGACTATTTCGGGGAGGCAGCGGCGAAAATTCTGGGAACTTTCGCGTCGCCATCTACGTTTCGAGGGAGTGAACAAACTATACTGATCGCTACTGATCGCTGCATGGTGGAAAGGAGAATGGCTCGTGGCGTTTTTAGAAAAGCTGGCGAAGCTGGACTCCGCCATGCAACGCGGCCTTGATAACGGCATGGCCCTTGTCTTCGGCGGCAAGGTCGTTCCCGCGGAAATTGATGAGCTTTTAAAGCAAGAGGCTCAGGACAATCTCGCGCGCGGCGACGATGACAACCTTTATAGTCCGAATGTAATGACTGTGGGTGTCTCCTCCAAGGACTTGGAGAACTTGTCGCAGGATCGCAATTTGCCGGCCGATTGTGCAGACCAGTTGTCGCGCTTCATTCGCAATAGCGGATGGTCCCTCGCGGGCCCCGTGATCGTGCGAGTGGCAGAAGAATCTGGTTTGCGCACGGGTCAGCTTCGCGTGTCCTCGTTTATTGATCACGAGCCCACGGAAGAGACCGGATTTGAGGCTATTTTCCACGACTTTGATGGTCAGGAGGACCAGATGACCGAGCAGCACGAGAATACGGCTGATGACGCGGTAACTACCGCTTTCATTGCTCCAGATAGTCAACCCGCCCCGCAGCCACAGGGCCCAGCAGTCAACCTGATGCTGCAGGACGGCTCGTCCCGCGTGTACCACGTCCAGGAAGGCTCCAATATTATCGGCCGCAGCAATGACGCGGACCTGCGCCTGCCGGATACGGGTGTTTCCCGCCAGCACGCGGAGATCACCTGGAATGGCCAAGACGCAGTGCTGGTGGATTTGCAGTCCACCAACGGCACCACGGTGAATGAAACGCCGATTGATAATTGGCTGCTTGCCGATGGCGACGTGATCACCATGGGCCATTCCCACATCGAGGTCCGCATTACGGGCCTTGATTCGCACAGCTACTAAGTTCAGTTAAGGAAGGGAGGTCGCCATGGATGCAGTCATCATGCTGGCGCTTCGCATCGGCTTGTTGGCTCTGCTCTGGATTTTTATCCTGGTGGCCTTGAACGCCATGCGCCGCGATACTAATAAGTCTGCCGGTGCTATCCGCCAGCAGTCGAAGAAGGTTGGCGCACCGCGGCGTCGGGAAGCGATTAAGCAGCTGTCCATCGTGGAGGGTCCCCTGCAGGGCTCCCATATGGAATTGGGCACGTTGGAGGACTGCACGTTGGGCCGCGCCTCTGACTGCGATTTTGTCACGGGCGACGATTATTCTTCTGGCCACCATGCCCGGCTTTTCCGCCGCGGCAGCGAATGGGTTGTGGAGGATTTGGAATCTCGCAATGGCACCTTTGTCAATGGCGTGCGCATCGACCAACCCGAGGTAGTCGGCGCGGACTCCGAAATTAAGCTGGGCCGCACCACCGTGAGGTTGAACGCATGACACTGAAGCTGAACTTCTTTGCTAAGTCCGATCGCGGCCTCATTCGCGATAACAACGAGGACTCGGGCTACGCCGGTCCTCACCTTTTGATCTTGGCCGATGGCATGGGTGGCCACGCGGCAGGCGAGGTTGCCTCCGAACTGATGGTCAACCACCTGGAAATCTTGGACCAAGACCCGGGCCAAGAGGACACCAAGGCCCTGCTGGAAGCGGCCGCCGAGCAGGCCAATGAGGCCATCAGTGACCACGTCAAGGCGCATCCAGAAACCGAAGGCATGGGCACCACGCTGTCCACCATGCTCTTCAACGGCACGGATTTCGGCGTCTGCCACGTGGGCGATTCCCGCGGCTACCTGCTGCGCGACGGCAAGCTCAAGCAAGTCACCAAGGACGATACCTATGTGCAGTCCTTGGTGGACAAGGGCGAGCTGGACCCGGGCGACGTCTCGTCGCACCCGCAAAAGTCCCTCATCCTGAAGGCCTATACGGGCCGTCCGGTTGAAGCAACGCTGTTTACTCTCGACGCCAAGCCCGGCGACCGTATCCTGTTGTGCTCCGACGGGCTTTCTGATCCGGTAACAGCCTCCACTATTGAAACCGCACTGGGGCAAGGCAGCATCGAGCAGGCCGGATCCACCCTAGTGGACCTAGCCATCCGCTCCGGAGGTCCGGATAATGTCACCGTGGTTATCGGTGAAGTAACCGAGGAAAGCCCCCAGGAGCACGAACCATTCCGCGTAGGCGCCCTCGCGGGTCCTACGGAAGAACCAACCCATCCGGATTCTTCCGCCTCGCGGGCGGCACAGCTTTCCCGCAAGCCTCAAGTAATTCCACCGGTCGTCATGGCCGATGGTGAGGAGGAGCGCCCCGAGCCAGCTGATGACGAAGCGGAGGACGAAACTTCCGGCCGAAAGATCGGCTGGAAGGTCCTCCTTGCCTTGCTCATCGTCCTCGCGTTGGTCATCGGTGCCGGCCTGTGGGCGAAGAACTTCTTGTCCAATAATTACTACGTGGCCACCAACGAGGCGCAGGAAATCACCATCCAACAGGGTGCTGACTACTCCGTCTTTGGCAAGGAACTACACTCCACGCACCAAAACGTGTGCATTAATGACAGCAACTCGCTGCTCTTTTCCGGCCAGCCCTGCGAGGGCGACTTCACGCCGCTGAAGGTCACGGACCTGCCGGAATCTGAACGCAGCGCCGTCGACCATCTCTCCACTGGTGATCTAGGTGAGGTGCAGCAGCAAGTCAATGATTTGGGCGATAAGGCGCTCAAGCCATGTATCACTGCACCGAGCCAAAAAGATAAAAAGGATGCCAAGAAAAACAAGCCTGGCGTTACCTGCCGGGAGGTGTAGGTTGTGAAAAAGTTTTTTAGCCGAGGAACCGAGCTCGGCCTGCTCATCCTATCCGCCATTGTCTTCGCTATCACTTTGGTCAGCCTGGAGCTATCCCAAGACAACGCGCTGACGATGGACCTGGTTTATCTCATCGGCGGATTCATCGGCGTCTTTACCGTTGCCCACCTGGTGATGTGCTTCCTTGCGCCGTATGCCGATCAGATCATGCTGCCCATCGTGGCGATCCTCAACGGCATCGGGCTCATCATGCTGGCCCGCCTGGATCTGGTCAATGAAGGCGGGCTCGCCGTGCGCCAGGTCATGTGGACCATCGTCGGACTCGTGTTATTTGTACTGGTCCTAGCCATTTTAAAGGACCACAGGTCACTGACGCGCTACTCCTATATCTTGGGCGCCGCCGGCCTCATCCTGCTGGCCCTGCCGCTAGTATGGCCGCAGCCCCCTGACGTGGAGGCACGCATCTGGCTAAATCTGGGGCCCTTCTCCATTCAACCGGGCGAGTTCTCCAAGATTTTGTTGATCTTGTTCTTCGCCATGCTGCTGACGCAGAAGCGCTCCCTCTTTACCGTTGCAGGCTACCGCGTACTCGGCATCTCCCTGCCGCGCCTGCGTGACCTCGCGCCCATCCTGATCGTGTGGGCCATCGCGATCGTCATCATGGGCATTTCCAATGACTTTGGCCCGGCACTGCTACTGTTTAGCACCGTCCTCGGCATGCTATTCATGGCCACTGGCCGAGTGAGCTGGCTGCTCATCGGCGTGGTCCTCGTCGGCGTCGGCGGGTTTGGCATTTACCAGATTTCCTCCAAGATCCAGCAGCGCTTTTCCAACTTCCTGGATCCGCTGGGTAACTATGACGTCACGGGTTTCCAGCTCTCCCAATCGCTATTCGGCTTGTCTTCCGGCGGCATCTCTGGCAGCGGCTTGGGCGAGGGGCATCCAGAACTAGTTCCGGTGGCCCACTCGGACTACATCCTTGCTGCAATCGGTGAGGAGTTCGGCCTCATCGGCCTCGCCGCCGTGCTGGTGCTTTTCGGTATGCTGACCACCCGCGGTTTCGGTACCGCTCTGCGCACCCGCGATACCTACGGCAAGCTGGTAGCATCTGGTCTTTCTCTTACCTTGGCTGTGCAGGTCTTCGTGGTCACAGGCGGCATCTCTGCACTGCTGCCGATGACCGGCCTGACCACGCCATTCATGTCTGCCGGTGGTTCCTCTCTCATGGCTAACTATGTGTTGTTGGCGATTCTGCTGCGGATCTCTAACGCGGCTCGTCGCCCCATGCAGGAGACCTCGGGCAATGCTCCGAGCGATACCTCCATGTTCCCGTCGGTCCAGGAGGCTCACCGATGAATCGATCCATCCGCCTAGTGTCCTTGTTCGCCATCATTTTGACCGCCATTTTGCTGGTCAATATGACGGTAATCCAGGCTTTTTCTGAGGATAAGTACGCCCATAATCCGCGCAATATGCGCGGCTTCATGGAAATGCAGACCACCCCGCGCGGCCAAATCTTTGCGGGCAATACCGTATTGGCACAGTCGACGCAGAACCCGGACGAGACCTACTCGCGCTCCTACCCCATTGATTCACCGGCCTTTGGCAACTTGACCGGCTACTTGTCGAGCCAATTTGGTGCCTCGGAACTAGAGTCCTCCCAAAATGACATCCTCAATGGCACTGATGACTCCCTGATGAAGCAGAATTGGCTCGACGCACTGGCCGATAAACCGAAGCAGGGCGCCAACGTAGAGGTCACCATCGATCCTGCGCTCCAACAGGCGGCCTACGATCAGCTCGTGGGCCCTGGATACGAGGGCTCTGCGGTTGCCATTCAGCCTTCGACCGGCAAGATCCTGGCTATGGCCTCCAACCCCGGCTACAACCCCAATGATCTGATGGGTGATTCCGCCGAGGATGTTTGGGCCAATCTGCAGGAGCAGGAGGGACAGCCGCTGGTCAACCACGCCGGTGCAGAAACGCTGCCTCCGGGTTCCATCTTCAAGATCATTACCACTGCAGCGGGCCTGAACAATGGCTTTGATCCTTCCTCCACCCTGACCGGCTCCAATGTCATTACCTTGCCAGACACGGTGACGGAGCTGACTAACTATGCCAACCAAAAGTGCAATGGTCAGGATGCGGTGACCCTGCAAACCGCCTTTGCCCTGTCGTGCAATACCGCGTTTGTGGAGATGTCGGAGCAGCTCGGCGCTGATGAGTTGCGCAAGTACGCCAAGGCCTTTGGCGTAGGCGAGAACTACGACCTCGGCGTGTCTACCTCCGCCGGCACCTTGGGCGATTTGCCGGATGGGGCGGCCACGGCGCAGTCCGCCATTGGCCAGCGCGACGTCACCATGACCGCGCTGCAGGCAGCCGTCATGGCGGGCACCGTGGCCAATAAGGGCACCCGCATGCAGCCCTACCTGGTCAATCGCATTACCGACGCCCAGATGAAGGACATCCGCACCACCAAACCAAAGAAGGCGGACCAAGCGGTTAACGAGGACACTGCGGCTACGCTTACTGATTTGATGTACGCCTCCGAGCGTTCCTCCGCCGGATATGACGGTAATGGCTTTGCCTCGAAGACTGGCACCGCCGAGCACGGCGAGGGGCTGGCCCCGCACGTGTGGTACGTCGCCTTCGATCCGGAGCGGGATATTGCAGTGGGCGTCGTGGTGAAAAATGGTGGTAACTTGGGTGAGTCCGCGACGGGCGGCAAGGTTTCCGGCCCGATTGGCCGCGCCATCCTGCGCGCATACCAGGGGGAGCAGTAATGAATAGCGCCGAGAATAAGGAACATCTCCAGGCACTGATTGGCAGCGACTACGAGCTGCAGTGGATAATCGGCCACGGCGGAATGTCCACCGTGTGGCTGGCTGATGACACCCGCAATGATCGTGAGGTAGCGCTCAAGGTTCTGCGTCCGGAATTTTCCGATAACCAGGAGTTCCTCTCGCGCTTCCGCAACGAGGCGAAATCGGCCGAATCCATTCAGTCCGAGAACGTGGTGGCCACTTATGACTACCGCGAGCTAGAGGATAACGGCCGCAAGTTCTGCTTCATGGCCTTGGAGTATGTGCGCGGCGAATCCCTCGCGGACCTGCTGGCGCGCGAAAATACGCTGCAAGAAGAGCTCGCTCTCGACGTCCTCGAGCAGGCGGCACATGGACTATCCATCATTCACCGCATGGAGCTGGTCCACCGCGATATCAAGCCCGGCAACCTCCTCATTACGCAAAATGGCCAGGTCAAGATCACGGACTTTGGCATTGCCAAGGCGGCCGCGGCCGTGCCGCTGACCCGCACCGGCATGGTGGTGGGTACCGCGCAATATGTATCGCCCGAGCAAGCACAGGGCAAGGACGTCACGCCGGCTTCCGATGTCTATTCGCTCGGCGTCGTCGGCTATGAAATGCTGGCAGGCAAGCGTCCCTTTACCGGAGATTCCTCCGTATCCATCGCTTTGGCCCACATCAACCAGGAGCCGGAGCCACTATCGACGAATATCAGCGCCCCGGCTCGCGAGCTCATCCGCATTGCGTTGCGCAAGGACCCGGCGACCCGCTACGCCGATGGCAATGAGTTCACTCTGGCCATCTCCGCAGTTCGCTTGGGCAAGCGCCCGCCGCAGCCTAAGTCCGCGCCGCTAACGCAACGCGCACCTGAGCCCTCTCCGTCCGCATCGACGGAGATGTTGGGCAACGTTGCCCAGCCCACCACGATCCATCCGGCTGCGGGCACTGCTGCGCACAAGGAGTCCAAGGGCGGATCCTCCTTCCTGAAGGGCCTGGGTATCACCCTGCTCCTCGCAGCCGTGGCCGGTGGTGGTTACGCTGCCTACCACAACTTGAGCGATAACGAGGGCGACAGCGAGCCCTCCAGCACACCGGAGACCTCGGTGGTTACGGAGTATCGCGATCCCACCACCACCCACCAGGACACCCCGGAGGAAGAGACGGAAGAGGCCCCCGCACCAGTGACGGTGACAGAGACCGAGCCGCAGGAACCCGATCAGGAAGAGGCCCCACGTACGACTCACCGCGAGGCACCCACGCGCCACTCGCCTACCCGCCAGGAACAGCCCCCGGCCGTGCCGACGCAACAGAATCCGCAGGATACGCACGTTGAAACTACACCTGAGCTGGATACTCCAGTAAACTCGCAGGCTAATGAGCTCCCCGGAGACTTGGCCGATCTACTTACACAGGAGGGTGACTAAGCGATGGTCAATGACCGCTATCGGAGAGGCGAGATCATCGGCGCCGGTGGCATGTCTGAGGTCTATGCTGCCGAAGACACCGTCCTAGGCCGCCAAGTGGCGGTGAAGATGCTCCGACCGGAAATGGCGCGCGACGTCAACTTCCGCGAGCGTTTTTACCGCGAGGCGCAGAACTCGGGCAAGCTGAATCACCCCAATATCGTGGCGGTTTATGACACCGGCGAGACCGAACTGGATGGCATGACCATCCCATATATCGTCATGGAGCGGGTCAACGGCCGCACTCTGCGCGATATCATTCGCGAGGATGGCGCTCTGTCCGCCCAAGAAGCGGCGGATATCCTCAAACCGGTAGCGGATGCGCTGCAAGCCTCGCACGAGGCCGGGATTATCCACCGCGATATCAAGCCGGCGAATATTATGCTCACCAACACCGGCCAAGTGAAGGTGATGGACTTCGGCATCGCCCGTGCCTTGGATGATTCCACCTCGGCGATGACGCAAACTTCCGCCGTTATCGGCACCGCCCAATATCTTTCCCCGGAGCAGGCCCGCGGTAAGAACGCGGATGCCCGCTCCGATGTCTATGCGCTGGGCTGCGTACTTTATGAGGCACTCACCGGCCATACTCCTTTTGAGGGCGAAACCCCCTTTGCGGTTGCGTACCAGCATGTGCAGGAAGAGCCGACGCCGCCGTCGGAGCTCATCGCGGATCCCTCGCTGACTCCTACCCAGCGCGTCAATATCGATGCGGTAGTACTTACCGCTATGGCTAAGCACCCGGCGGATCGTTATCAGTCCGCTTGGGAGATGGCCGGCGATTTGGAGCGCCTGCGCAATGGGCAGGTCACCGCAGCAGCGCGCATGCACGTCAACGAGGAAGAAGACGAGCAGCCTACCGAAATGGTCGGCGCCGCCGCACCAGCTGCGGCGGCGCACCGCGCGCCAATCCAGTCCACCCGCCCCACCGAGGATGATGATAATCAGGGTGGCGGCTGGATGAAGTGGCTGGCAGCGTTCCTGGCCGCCCTCTTGGTGGCCATTGTGGGCTACTTTGCCTGGGATTTCTTCTCCTCCGAAAAGGAATCTGAGGATAAGCCACGCCAGACCCAATCGGCCCACGAGGACAAAATCACCGTGCCCGAGGTGGAAAACCGCCCGCGCAACGAGGTGGTTAAGGAACTGGAAGACATGGGTCTGCAGGTCACCGTCAATGAGGAGGCCAACCCGGATATTCCACGCAATAATGCCATCCGCATTAATCCGGCCCCAGGCTCCGAGCTGCAGAAGAATGCCTCGGTGACCCTGACCGTTTCCTCCGGCAAGGAGATTACGGACGTCCCGGATATCACCGGCATGACCTTGGATGAGGCCGCTCGAGCCCTCGAAGGAGCAGGCTTGGTGCTCAATTCCGATGTCTCGGAGGAAAACGATGAGTCCCCGGCCGGCCAAATCATCAAGCAGAACCCGGCCGGCGGCACGCAGTTGTCCAAGGGATCGAAGGTACGGGTAACGGTTTCTAAGGGCGTCGAAAAGAAGCGCGTGCCCAATGTCGCCGGCATGGACGTCGAGGATGCCCAGAGCCGTCTCGAGTCGAATGACTTTGATGTAGACGTCCGCGAGGTGGATTCCTTGGAGCCGAAGGGCACGGTGCTGAGCGTCTCCAACCAGGGCGCGGAGCTGGAAAAGGGCAAGCCGGTTACCGTTGAGGTATCCAATGGCATGCTCTTTAAGGCCCCTGACCTGGTACGCAAGAATGAAGGCCAGGCCGAGGCCGCGTTGCGGGAGGCTGGCTGGACCGGCCAGTTCGTCGTCGGCGAGCCGGCTCCTACCGGCGCACTGGTGGATAACAATAAGATTGGCTGGGCCGCTGTGAATCCAGGCGATACCATGCGCAAGGATCAAAACATTGATATCCGCCTGTGGAACTTTGATCCCGCTGCACTTCTGCCGCAACCATAACTGCTGGTATCCTAAGGCCTCAGTACGAACTTAGATAAGAACTTAAATCTAGAAAAGGTATCTTATGCCGAAGTCAAAGATTTCCCAGAGCCCCTCCGTCCCTACCTCGAGCTCTGCTACCAACCGCACGCCCGTCAAGATCAATTCTGAGGGCACCCCGAAGTGGTACGTCGCTATCATGCTGGGCCTGATGGTCATCGGCCTGCTGTGGCTCGTGGTCAATTACCTCGCTGGCCAGGACATCCCGTTCATGGCAGACCTCGGCGCTTGGAATTACGGCATTGGCTTCGGGCTCGCCATCATTGGCCTGTTGATGACCATGGGTTGGCGCTAAACTAGAGCTCCCAGCCCGTTCCCTCGCTCCCTACTTCCTGTAGGTGGCGAGGATTTTTCATACCTAGGAGCCACATGTCTCGCCATATTCTTGCTGCTGGCCTCATCATTTCGGTGGCCTACGGGGTCGTGCATATCGCGTTTGCCGACGCCACCCTCCTCACCGGCGCCGCTCCCCTCCGCCTTTCCCTGCGCAACTACCTAGGCAACGTCTTGGGCTCGGGCATGGTGTGGGGAATCTTTAGCTACCTCATGGGTAAGGATTTTCCAGGCCGGTGGCTCAAAGCACTCCTGGCCGGTACGGGAATCATCGTTATGATGCTGGCCGTGCACTACGCCTTGCTCGTGGTCTTCGGTGTGTATAGCTGGCGCGAGGCATTCGAGTACAACGCCCAGTGGTTCCTCCTGGCGCTCATCTCTGGACCCGTTCTGGGGCTAGCCGGCGCGGCCGCAGCACGGTTCCGCTGGTTCGACTATCTCGCCGTCCTTGGCTTCCTCCTCGAGCCCGTGATTGCCGGGTTCATCCCAGGCAGTTCCTACCTGCCCCTCACCACGATCATTCCTGGGTACTTCGCCGCCGCGACTCTCTGGCTCATCGGCGCGGGCTTCCTTATTTGGCAGCGCCGCCGTTCCACGCACTAAGTGCTTCTTCGGCGGCCCACCACCCCGGCATGCCGTGCACGCCAGCGCCGGGCGCGGCCGAGCTAGAGGCCACAAAGACCCCCGGAGCGAGGCGGTGCGGATGGGCCGACAAGCGTGGACGCAGGAGGGTTTGCAGCCCGGTCATGGAACCGCCGGCAATATCGCCGCCCACCAGATTGGGATTCCACCTCTCCAGATCGGCCGGGCTCGTAGCGTGGGTCGACAGGACGGTGTCGCGAAATCCGGGGGCAAAGCGCTCGATCTGGGCGGCAATCAGCTCGGTGACCTCGCCCGGATAGCGCTCCACATAGCCGCGCGGGACATGCGCATAGGTCCACAGCGTTTGCCCCCTGGAGGGGTCGGCAACAAATTGCTGGCATGCTAATACCAAGGGTCGCTTAGGCATGCGCCGCTTGCCGACGTCCCCCTCAGCCCCACATATCTCCTCCAGCGTGCCTCCCACATGCACGGTGCCGGCCTGGCCCACACACGGATCGTCCCATGGGACGGGTTCGCTGAGATGAAAGTCCACTTTGAAGACGGCGCTGCCATAGCGCCAGCGCGCCAGGCTCCGCCGAGTGCCGTCCCGCAGTTCCAGACCGCCCAGCCGCATTATCTGGCGCGGGGTGAGGTTCAGGATGGTCGCATCGGCCTGAGGTAGTTCCCGCAGATCGGTGACCTCGCATCCGGTGTGGAGGCGGGCGTGGTGGGAGCGCAGGAGGTTAAGGAGGGCGTCGATAAGAGCACCGGTGCCACCCTCCACCACGGGCCAGCCGCGGGTCATGCCTAGCCCGCCAAAGAGCAGGCCAAACGCCGAGGTAAAAGGCGTGGTGGGCGAGGTAATCGCATGGACCGCGCTGCCCGCAAAGAGCGCACGGGCCTGGGGTGTGCGAAAGGCCGCCCGCGCCAAGCTGCTGGCGGGCAAGACTCCGGCCGCGCCAAATTGCGCCAAGCGCACGGGTCTTTCGGGCCAACGCACCAACGGGGTAAGCGCGTTATCCACATGCTCATCGATGTGGCGGACGATGTGCCCGTGCAACCGCCTCCACGCCTGGGCATCGGCTCCCAACTCCGCCGCCGTGTCCGCCAAAGAACCGTGCAAGATCCCGGCCGGCGCGTCTTCTAGCGGATGGGCCATGGGATAAGGCGCGTTGCGCCACCGCAGACCGTGGGCTTCCAGGTCGAGGGCGCGAAAGGCCGGGCTCGCTACGCCAAAGGGGTGCCCGGCCGCGCCGAGATCCACAATCGTGCCCGGGAAAATCTCCGTGGAGGATGCCGCTGCACCACCGGCCCGGCCGGCGCGCTCGTAGATATCCACACTCCATCCGGCCATAGCCAAGCGCGCCGCGGCCGTGAGTCCATTTGGGCCTGCGCCGACGATCACAGCGCGAGGTTGATAATCCACAATGCTCCTTATGCAGGTCAATGCCCAAATTTATCAGTCTTGTTAACACAATGGGTAGAAAGTTATCCACAGGCTGTGGAGAAAACCTGTGAAATGTAAATTTCACACAATTATTAACACCCTGTGGATAACTGTTTTCACGGGCTTCCACAAGCTGATTTTCGCGCTTTCGCACGGGCCAGACCAGCGCGATCAGGGAAAACTCCGGAAAAGCGTTCGGTAAATTACAAAAATGTAGTTATCCACAATGTGGATAACCATTGTGGAATTCTTTCGCACACGCTTTCCGGTGATCAAATTCCACAGTTATCCCCAAACCCCAGCTTGATGGACTAATAGCGCGAGGACTACCGCGGCCACCGCAGCAACGCCGCCCCAGCGGAGGGTGGGGCTTTTTCGATAGAGGAAAAGGCTCAACACGATGCCTGTGCACAACCCGCCAAGATGTCCCCACAGGGATACGCCATCGGCTAGAAAGGTATAGGCCACATTCGCCAGAACGAGGGCAATGGGCGCGCGGAGATCGAGCCCGCGCTGGCGGTAAGCACCCACCAGCATGGCCATGAGCGCGAAGAGCGCACCCGAGGCGCCGACGGTGGGGGTCTCAAAGTCGAATGTCAGGATCATGGCGGACGCGCCGAGGCAAGAAATGAGGTAGGCGGCGAGGTACAGCGCAGTGCCAAGCGCCCGCTCCACTTCCCTGCCTATGAGCAAGAGCATGACCATATTCACCGCCACGTGGCCCGCGTCCAGGTGCATAAACGCGGAAGACAGCGCGGTCTGCGGCGCAATCGGGTATTGCGGGCCCCACAGGCCCCAGTCCACCGCGAGGTCGGATTCATAAAAGGTAGCGCCCAGCGTCCGGGCCTGCACGGCGGTAATGAGCCAGGCAATGATGCAGACGGCGGCGATGAGCGCGGTCGCCGGGGTGGTGCGGACATAGTTTCTCACCATGGTCATGAAGTTGTCAGTCCTTGGGGCGGGTCTAGTGGTAGATAGCTCGGGATAAAACGGCAACGAGCCCGCCGCCGCATGGATAATGCGGTGACGGGCCCGAGGGAAAAGGTGATTACGCGATATCGATGGACTCGATAACAACGTCCTCGTGCGGACGGTCCATGCGGTCGGTATCAACCTTGGCGATCTTGGACACAACCTCCTGGGAGGCAGCATCGGTAACCTCACCAAAGATGGTGTGGTGGTTGTTCAGGTGCGGGGTCGGCGCCACGGTGATGAAGAACTGGGAGCCGTTGGTGCCTGGGCCGGCATTGGCCATGGCCAGCAGGAATGGGCGGTCGAACTGCAGCTCCGGGTGGAACTCGTCCTGGAACTGGTAGCCCGGGCCACCGCGGCCGGTGCCGGTAGGGTCGCCGCCCTGGATCATGAAGTTATCGATGATGCGGTGGAAGATTGCGCCGTCATAGAACGGGCCGGACTGCTCGCCCTTTGCGTTCTGGGTGGAGTAGTCCTTCTCGCCCTTGGCCAGGCCGATGAAGTTTTCAACGGTTACCGGTGCGTGGTTACCGAAGAGATCGATAACAATGTCGCCGTAGTTGGTATGCATCGTTGCAGTTGCGGTCTTCTGAGTCATGCCAGCCATTGTAAAGAATTTAACGCGCGCCTGCCGCGCATGACATAACGCTGTCAGCGATCGCGCTAGCCTGAAGGCATGATTCGCGCGCTACTTTTTGATCTGGATGACACCTTGCTCGACCACACCGGCGCGGCCCGGGACGCGGTGGATCAATGGTGCCGCGAGCTAGGACTGCCCGAGGGCCAGCATGCGCGCTTTGCAGCCATCGAGCGCAAGTGGTTCAGCGCCTACGAGCGCGGGGAGGTCACCCACCAGGGTCAGCGGGCGGCGCGTTGCCGCGAATTCCTCGGCCGGGAGATGAGCGATGCCGAGGCGCTGACCGCTTATGACGGCTATCTTTCCGCCTACCGGGAGCAATGGCGCGCTTTTGCCGACGCCCTGCCCACCCTCACCTGGGCCCTCGAGTCCGGCTTCCAGGTGGGCGTGCTCACCAATGGCGAGCGCGAGATGCAGCAGGCAAAGCTGGAGGCCACGGGCCTTGCGCTTGCCGACGTCCACCTCATCCCCACCGTCGACCTTGGCTGCCCCAAACCGCAGCGCGCGGCCTACCTCGCCGCCTGCGATCAGCTGGGTGCGGCCCCCGCAGACACGCTCATGGTGGGCGATTCCCTAGCCAACGATGTGCAGGGCGCGCGCACGGCGGGGCTGCACGCGCTCCACCTCGACCGTGCGGGGAATGGGGATCTGCGCTCGCTTAGCGCGTTGAAAGAGGTCCTCCCCCAAAGAGCCAGCTGACCACGAGGGCGCCCGGATCGATTACTCCCTTGCTGCGATCTCCCAGGTAGGAGGCGCGACCCTTCTTCGCGGCAAGGTCCTCGGTATCGAGTGCTCCGGCATGGGCTGCTGTGAAAAGCGCCTGCAAAGTCTCCGCATCCGGATCCTTCGCCCCCAGTTCGCGGGCCTTTTCGGCGGCCGGGATGAGGGCATCGAGCATGGTGCGATCGCCGCGCTTCGCGCCACCAAGCTCGTGGATGAGGTCGACCGCGTCATTGAGCCCATCCGCCAGCGACTCCGCCCGGGCCAGCTCAGTAAAGAGCGTGCCAAAGACGGCCCCGGAAGTACCGCCGGCGAGGACGAGCAGGCGCTTGGCCAGCCCGGTGAGGATCTCCGTATCCGTACCGCGCAGGGGAAGCTCGATGCCGCCGAAGGCCGCCTCCATGTTCTGGCCAAAGTCGCCGTCGCCGGCCCGGCGGTCCAGCTCAGTGAGCGCCTCGAAAGAGGCTTGGAGGCGTTCCACAAAGGCGGTGAGCCACTGATTTTCCTCGCCCTCGGTGGGCAGCTCATCTTGGAAGGTGATGGTGGCCGGTTCCACCGCCTTCGCACCGCCAAGGGTATGGGGCCAGGCGGGGGCAGAGGTGGGGGCGTCGATAAGCTCGAGCAGCTCCGCATCCGCCTTGAGCAGCGTAAAGGAAGCGCCGTGCATATTGACCGCGGTGACATAGGAGCCCACCAACGACCGAGCGACGGTGACGCCGCGCTGGGCCAGCTGCGCGGAGGCCTCGCCAAAGAGCAGGCTCAGCTCCAGCGGGGTGGTGCCGCCGAGGCCATTGACTAGGCACACCACCTCATCGCCCTGGCCCAGCTCAAGGGCGGGCGCGATCTTGTCCAGGACCTGGTTCACAATGGCGCTCGCGCTATCTACCTGCTCGGTGTGGGTGCCCGGCTCGCCGTGAATGCCCACGCCCACCTCCATCTGGCCGGACTCGAGATCGAAGGTTTCGCGGCCGCTGGTCGGCATGAAGCCGGCGCCCAGCGCCACCGACATGCTGCGGGAATTCTCCGCGGCACGCTTGCCCAACTCAGCGACCGTGTCCACGTCATCGCCGCAGTAGGCGGCAGCGCCTGCGATCTTTTCCACCAGGATGGTCGCGCCAGTACCGCGGCGGCCGGGGCCGTCCTCGTTGCCATCGGTGGCAAGATCATCGGCCACCAGCACCGTGCGGGTGTCTACCGCCTCGGCAGCGTTGCGGGCGACGGTGAAGTTCATGACGTCACCGGTGTAGTTCTTCACCACATGAACTACTCCCCTGCCCTGGTCAGCCCACTGGGTGGCCTCGCTGATCTGGACCGCGTTCGGGGAGGTAAAGAGCAGTCCCGGGCAGGCCGCTGCGAGCATGCCCTGGCCGACGAACCCGGCATGCATCGGTTCGTGACCGGAACCGCCACCGGAAATCACCGCCACTGCCGGATCGCCGTCCGCGGTGCGCAGCGGCGTGGTGCGGCCAATGAAGCCGACGTCGTGCCAGCGGGCATCGGGGTGGTTGGCGATGAGCCCAGCGAGGGCATCAGAGAGAAAAGTGTCTTGGCTATTGCGGAATGCGGAGTGGTTCATACCTCCACGCTAGTGATGTCGCTTACCCGGAAGCTAGGAGGAGAAAAGAAACATACCGGTTCCATTCAGACACCCAGCGGATTCGCAGCCACTTTGCAGTTTGCGGAGGATACTAGAAGAGCTACAACGAAAGGATCCACTCATGGATTTCTTGTCCTCCCTCCACAACCTCATGGACGCGGGCTCGCTGCTCCAGAGTTTCGGACCTTATATCCTCCTCGGCGTCGCCGTCGTCATCTTCATCGAGTCCGGCGTGCTTTTCCCATTCCTGCCGGGTGATTCACTGCTCGTAACCGCGGCCATCCTGCGCCACGAACTCGATATCAACGCCTGGCTGCTCTTTGTCGTGGCCGCGGTGGCCGCCTTTGCCGGCGACCAGGTGGGCTTCTATTTAGGCCGCCGCTTTGGCCGTAAACTTTTCAAGGACGATGCCCGCGTCCTGCGCACCGAACACCTCGATAGCGCGGAGGATTTCTTCCAGCGCCACGGCCCGGTGGCCCTGGTATTGGGCCGCTTCGTGCCGATTGTGCGCACCTTCGTCCCCTTCGCCGCGGGTACCGCAGAGATGGGCTACTCCTCGTTCCTGCGCTGGAATATCCTTGGCGGCATAGGCTGGGTAGGTTCCATGCTGCTCGTCGGTGTCCTGCTGGGCGGCATCCCGGGCATAGCTCACTCCATCGACATCATCATGCTCATCGTGGTGGCAATTTCCGTGCTGCCGATGATCATCGGCTGGATCAATAAGCGCCGCAAGGCACAGCGCGAAATCCCAGCCAAATAAGAATTTTTATTCTTTACCCGGCCGGGATTGCGGTGCGATTAGGGAGGTGTTAGAGGGACTCGCGCACCTCATCGCGAGCCAGCACCATATTGCGCAGGGAGGCCTCGGTCTCTTCGTAGCCGCGAGTCTTAAGGCCGCAGTCCGGGTTAACCCACAGGCGCTCGACCGGTACGTGCTTGAGCGCGGCGCGGATGAGCTCGGCCATCTCCGCGACGGAAGGCACGCGCGGGGAGTGAATATCGTAGATGCCCGGGCCGATCTCGGAGTGGAAGGTCTCGTCGATATCCTCCAGCAGCTCCATGCGGGAGCGCGCCGCCTCGATGGAGGTGACATCGGCATCCAGGCCGGCAACGGCATCGATGATCTGGCCGAACTCGGAGTAGCACAGGTGGGTGTGGATCTGAGTGGTCGGCTTGGCCTCGAGGGCTACCAGACGGAAGGAACGCACGGCCCAGTCCAAGTAGGCCTTGCGGTCTTCCTCGCGCAGCGGCAGCAGCTCGCGTAGGGCGGGCTCGTCGATCTGGATGATGTCGATGCCGGCCTCTTCCAGGTCATGCACCTCATCTGCCAGCGCGACGCCGAGCTGGTCCGCGGAGACGGACTGGTGTACGTCATCTCGCACGAAGGACCAGGCCAGGATGGTCACCGGGCCGGTGAGCATGCCCTTGACGTGGTGCTCCGAAAGCGACTGTGCGTACTTGGACCACTCGGTGGTCATCGCAGCCGGGCGGGAGATGTCACCAACAACGATTGGCGGACGGGTGCAGCGGGAGCCATAAGACTGGACCCAGCCGTTTTCGGTGGTGACGAAGCCATCGAGCAGCTCGGCAAAGTACTGCACCATGTCATTGCGCTCCGGCTCGCCGTGGACGAGGACGTCGAGGCCGAGGCGCTCCTGCAGCTCGATGACGGACTTGACCTCGTCCTTGAGGGCGGCGTTGTAGTCGGCGTCGGAAAGCTCGCCCTTGCGGTGCGCCGCACGCGCCTGGCGGATCTCCTTGGTCTGGGGGAAGGAACCGATGGTGGTGGTCGGCAGCTGCGGCAGGCCGAGTTCCTTCTGCGCCTCGTTGCGCTCAGCAAAGGCAGGCTCGCGCTTAACCTCGCCGGCCGGCAGCTTTTCGATGCGCGCCTTCACCGCCGCGTTGTGGATGCGCTCGGATTCGGCACGGGTGCGCACTGCGCGGTCGCTGATGCTATATGCCTCCGGTGCCTCTAGCGGACCCTGGGAGAGGGCGACGACTTCCTTGACCTTCTCGTTGGCGAAGGAGAACCAGGTAGCGACGTCGGCCGGCAGCTTGGTTTCTGCCTCCACGGTGTGTGGCACGTGCTGCAGGGATACGGACGTAGACACGGAAAGGGAATCGAGGCTGCCCTCCAGGTCTTCGTACTTGGAGCGCAGGTCGCGTAGGTTGGCGGCCCAGACATTGCGGCCGTCGATAAGGCCGGCAACTACGTGGGACTTCAGGTTCTTCACGCGCTCGAGGTAGCCCTCGTCGAGTGCCAGGGTTCCTACGGAAAGGTCCACCTGGACGGCCTCTGGCTTGAGCTCCGCCAGAACGTCGAGGCCCTTGCGTGCAGAACCGTACGGGGTGGTGAGGTATACCTGCGGGCGGTTGTCCGCGGCCAAGATGGTCTCATAGGCGCGCTTGGTATGGGCGGCCAGTTCCTCATCATTGGCAACGGTCAGGTCTGCTACCAGGGCAGGCTCGGCCAGCTGTACCCACTTCACGCCGGACTTATCCAGCTCGGCCAGGACCTCCTGGTATGCCTTGACGGCATCATCCAGGCGGTCGAGCGGAGACTTGGTAGCACCCTCTGCCTGCTTAGACAGGGCCAGCAGAGTAACCGGGCCGACGAGGTACGGGCGCACGGTGTGGCCGGCGGCGCGGGCCTCTTCTACCAGCTTGATAACGCGCTGTGGGCGCGCCTTAAAGTCCTGGTCATCAGAAATTTCCGGGACAATGTAGTGGTAGTTGGTATCGAACCACTTAGTCATCTCTAGCGGCGCGGTGTCCTTATTGCCGCGGGCCAAGGTGAACTCATCATCCAGGGTCTCGCCGGCTACGGCGCCTACGGTCAGTGCGGTCTCGAGCACCTGGTCGTAGTAAGCGACGTCGGCTGGAATGGCATAGTCCTCAGTAAGACCGAGGTCGCGCAGGCGGTTATAAGTATCCAGGCGCAGGGAATGTGCGGCGGACTCGAAGGTTTCCGCATCAATGCGGCCGGCCCAGTAGGATTCCAGCGCACGCTTGAGTTCGCGGTTGGCACCGACGCGAGGGTAGCCCTCAATCGTCGCCTTGGGGAAGTTAGTGGTCGTCATTGTCTACTCCGATTCGAGATAACAGGTCTTGCGTAATGTCCGGGTTGTTGTGGGTATAGATATGGAGGCCGTCCGCGCCGCCGGCCACGATGGTGCGGGCCAATTGGGCGGTAAGCTCCATGCCGATTTCGTATTCCTCTTCTGGGGTTGTCGCTGCCGCGAGCTGAGTGCGCACCCTTTCGGGTACGGTCAGCCCGGACAGCTGCCCCATTCGCTCCAACCGGCGCAGGCTGGTCATGGGCATAATCCCCGGAATGAGGGGGATTTTTACCCCGGCCAATTTCGCCCTTTGGGCGAAGCGGAGGAAGTCCTCCGCGTCAAAGAAGAGCTGGGTGATGGCAAAGTCCGCGCCGAGGCGCTGCTTATTAAGCAGGACGTCGAAGTCTTCGTCCTCGTTCTTGGATTCGGCATGGCCACTGGGGTAGCACGCCACGCTCACCGCGAGGCGGCCGGCGGCGAAGCGAGCGGCCTGGTGGCTTTCCAGCTGGCGGATGAGGCGAACCAGCTCATCGGCATGTTGCAGGTAGTGCTCAGGCATGCCCCCTTCGGGGAGATCGCCGCGCAAGGCCAGCAGGCCGCGCACGCCGGCATCCACCAAGCGATTAATCCACCCGATGAGCTCGTCGCGCGTCCCGGCCGTGCACGCTAAGTGCGCCAGGGGGCGCATAGAGGTGTTATGCGAAATCTTCTCAATGAAGGCCGCGGTTCCCTCCAACCAACCGGAGCGCTGAGAGCTGGTCACAGCGATGTAATCGGGGTGATAACTTTCCAGGACTTCTAGTAAGCGGTCGATCTTGGCGGCATCGGCATCGTGGCGCGGCGGGATTACCTCGAAGGAAAGGGCGAGGCGCTCAGGCACATGGGATTCCTCTTCGCTTTCATAATCCAAGGGCGCGGAAGCCGAAAGTCGTGGGCTCATGGTCACCTCCTTTGCTGGTCGTCGTTGGTGTGTTGAGAAAAACGTACCAAGCTGTTCAGTTTGCACGGTAGCGATTGTGCAATGGTGATACCTTTGCAAGCCTGCAAACTGCGAGGTTGACGAAAAATCAGGTGAATAATAATCGTGGATTCTGGACCAAGCGGTCTATTTCTAGCGCGTTCCCGCTGCACCCCGCGACGCCAACGGTGGTACACCGCCCAGCACGTCACTATGCTGGGTGAAAGCGAAATGATAAATCTGAGTTAAGGAGTGTTCCACCCCATGAACCCCACCACGCTGAACGTGGCCTTCAAGACCGCATCGAACCTGTGGAGCCAGTTCAATAACTACCGCGAGGAAAAGTCCCGCGAGGCCTACACCGCCCTGGAAGAGGCCGCACAGAAGATGGACGAGCGCGATAACAGCGCCTTCGCCGAGCCGCGCCGCCAGGCAGGCGCCGTTACCCGCGCCGCACACTCCCGCCTCGAGCGCGCCCTGGAGGAGTTCAACGACTACCGCGAAGACGCCACCGAGCGCCTGAACGACGCCAAGGAAGAGGCCACCAAGAAGGCTAAGAAGGCCCGCAAGCAGGCAAAGAAGGATTCTCAGAAGGCCCAGAAGAACCTCAAGAAGAAGTCCGCCAAGGTAGCCAAAAAGCAGAAGAAGAATAAGAAGTCCTCTAAGGGCTGGATCTTCGCCGGCATCATCGCCCTGCTGTCCGCTGCAGCCGGCGGTGCCTACTACTGGCTGCGCTCCAACGACAAGCCGTCCCAGACCCCGCCGCGCGTGGATGACTTCCAGTCCGATTCCCACACCGCTCCGGAGTCCACCTTGGTCTACACCTCCACCAGCAAGAATGACACCCAGTCTGACCTCGTTGAAGAAGGTGCCGTACGCGATGAGGAGCTGCTCGGTTCCATCGATGAGCAGCTGGCCAAGCACCGCGAGGAAGAAGCAGCTCAGCCGGCCGATACCACCCGCGTTACCGATGACCACCAAAACGAGGGCAAGCACCGCCTGTAAACCTAGGAATAAATACGCTTACCACCCCGCCGTGGGGGTATGCGTAGCGTTGTCTAGATCTCATTGCTTTGCCTAAACAAAAGTCTCTTGATTGAATTCCCACATTAGGGATCTTTCTACAAGGAGATGAACAATGAGCTTTGAGTCCCTCACCGTCAAGCTCAAAGACGGCTCAACGTACTACTTCCCGGCGGGCGCGGTGTCCAAAGACCCTTCCTCTCGCGTGGACAACCTGCGCTTCGCCATCGATAACGGAACCACCTTCCACTCCGTGGATGAGGCCGGCATCGAGCGCGAGTTCAACGGTCACGACGTCCGCAATTACCACCTAGCCTAAGCGTTAGCACAATCCTCTCCCCGCAGGTCACCAGCCTGTGCGGAGGGGATTTTCGCATGCCCACCCCACGCTGCTGCCCCGCCGTCTATCGTGGATCTTATGGAACTTCGCGCAACGCAGGAATCTGACCGCACCTACCTCGCCCGCCTCAATTTCCTTACCGATACCTTCGGTGACGAGCACGGCGAGCTCTCCCCCGACTTCGCCGATGATTTTGCCTTCTACGTGGAAAATTGGGATCCCAACCAGGGCGGTTTCATCGCCTGGCAGGAGTTCATCCCGGCGGGCGGCGTGTGGCTCAACTGGGGTACGGAGGACAATCACGGCTTTGGCTTTGTCGAGCCCGCCATTCCGGAGCTCGCCATCGCGGTCGAGGCCCGCTATAAGGGCCAGGGCATTGCCACCGCGCTTATCGACGCCGCCATTTCCCTCGCCCAGACCCTGCGTGCCCCCGGCATCTCGCTAGCCGTCCACCCCGATAATCCCCGCGCCAAGGGTCTCTATGAACACCTCGGCTTCGAGCACGTGGGCAGCCACGAGGATCACTTTGTGATGGTCAAGCGCTTTTAAAGCGAACGCAGGCGGGCGTGGGTGACGTAAATCGGCTCGTTATCCACGGCCGTCTTAAATTCTTCGGTCAGGCCAGCCATAACCGCCTCACGCGCCTCTTCGCGGGTGCCGTGAAAGCTCACAACCTCGCCATCTACCGCAGCCTCGCCGCGCTTGCGCACCACAACAAATTCCGCGCCCTCCGGCGCCGCAACTTCCTTGGCTGCGGAGGTAAAGGGATCGCTGTAGCGAACGTTGGCGGTCATGGTTGGTCTCCTGGTGATATCGGGGACAGTAATGATTCCCCATTCACTGTACTGAAAGTTTCTTCCCCGCGACCTTGCGCACTTCCGCCCTCCTCTTTCGCTGATCACGATTTTCGTCCATATAAACCGGCACAACCGTCGACGAAAACTACGGTTTGTATGGACGAAAATCGCTAAATCAACCCCCTGAACCCCGCCACGTAGAAAAGTCCGGCCCCTCCGAAGAGGAAGCCGGACTTCATGCTGTGGAGCATAGGAGAATCGAACTCCTGACCTTCTGCTTGCAAAGCAGATGCTCTACCAATTGAGCTAATGCCCCAGTGCCTACACACTTTACTACCGCAGCCGAAGCAACCACAAACCGCTTAAAACCTGAACCACTCAAATCACTTTGGACACTTTAGGCATGTCCTATCACGTCAGTAACACGCAGGCGCTAGGGTCATGGGCACATCATGTCCACTATCCCTGACCTTTAGGATCACTATGCGCCGCATCCTCACCTCTGCACTCACCGTGCTTATTGCCGCCGCCATGCCAGCAGCCGCTCATGCACAGTTACCGCAAATCCCACGATTGCCTGCGTCTTCAAGCGCGGATATTCAAGGAGAAATCAACCATCGCATCGAAGACGCCCGCGCACAGGTCGAGGACATCACCTCCAAGGCCTTCCCGCAGAAAGCTCCTAAGCAGAAGGCGCCCACCTCGGCCCAGGAGAAGAAGACAGAGCCGCGCAACAGTGGTGGCGTCGACTGCGCCAATTGCGTAGCTATCACCTACGACGACGGCCCAGGTGCCGAGACTAACCGCCTGCTGGACAAACTCAAGGCCAAGAACGCGCACGCAAGCTTCATGGTGCTAGCCCCCAACGCAGAACAACATCCTGAGCTACTCAAGCGCATGAAGGCCGAGGGCCACACCATTGGCAACCACACCAAGACCCACCGCCAGCTCAACACCCTGTCTTATGACCAGGTATCCCAGGAAATCGATGCCGGCAATGCCGCTATCAAAAAAGCCACCGGCCAGAGCACGCGCTGGGTACGCCCGCCCTACGGCGCTACCAACGCCACCGTGGATCAGGTAACCCGCGATAAGGGTGTCTCCCAAGCGCTGTGGGACGTCGACACCGTGGATTGGAAAGACCGCAACTCTGAGCACGTCTGTTCCTCGGCCGTGCAAGGTGCCCGCGCCGGTTCCATTGTTTTGATGCACGATATCCACCCCACCACCGTGGACGCCGCCGATTGCGTCATCGACGGCCTGCGCGCCAAAGGCCTCGAGCCAGTGAGCCTAGATCGCCTCCTGCGTACCCCCGCGGCAGGTAAGCGCTACTACGCTCGTGGTTAATGATTGATTTTGCCCTGACTGCCGACGCCGTCGCTCCCCAACTCCTCGGCTGCACCCTCACCCATGCCGGAGTGAGCATCCGCCTTACAGAGGTCGAGGCTTACCTAGGCGCCGAGGACTCCGCGGCACACACCTTCAATGGCAAGACCCCGCGTAATGCGGCCATGTTCGGTCCGCCGGGCAGGTTCTACGTCTATATCTCTTACGGTATCCACCGCAACGTCAATATCGTCTGCGCCCCTGAAGGCACTGGCCAGGGCTGTCTGCTGCGTGGCGGTGAAATCATCGAGGGCGCCGACACCGCCTTCGCCCGCCGTGGCACCTCTGATTTTCATAACCTCGCCCGCGGGCCAGGAAACCTCGGCAAGGCCTTAGGCTTCACGCTGGAAGATAACCACCAACCCATTCACATTGTCGAGCGAACCACCGAACCAGAATGGGTGTGCGGACCGCGTATCGGTATCTCCAAAAACAAGGAAGCGGCCCTACGGTTTTGGATCCCCTTCGATAAAACCGTCTCGGGCCGCCGCGGCTATCCCAAGAAATAGCCCTGCTAGTTCCGCTAGCTAATAGCGCCCGCCGTAGCGCTCATCATTCTCAATGGCCTTAATGATCCGCTGATTAATCTGCAGCACCTGGCGGATCTGCGTGCGGGTCAGGTTATCCATTACGGACCTTCGCGCCTGCTTAGCGTGCCCAGGCGCAGTCTCTACTACCTTGTCCCAACCGCTATCCGTCAGCTGTGCCATGGTGGTGCGGCCGTCAGTTGGGCACGGCTGGCGCACGACCCACCCCTGCTTTTCTAGGCGCGTAACAACCTGGCTCAAGCGGGACAAAGATCCGTTGGCGGTAATCGCCAAATCACGCATACGCATCTCGCGATTTTCCGCCTCAGATAGCCGCGAGAGCACTGTGTATTCAAAAAAGCTCAAACCTGCGTCATCGCGCAGCTGAGCATCCAAAATATTGGTCAAGCGAATATTTACGCTCATTAGAGACATAAATGATGCCAGTTCTTCATCATTTAGCCAGTAGTCATCGCGCTCAGTCATGGAATTTATTCTATCAACATGGCTTTAATTCTAAAGTGACTCGTCACTGTCCTAAACGCCAAGGCCTTAATGCCCAGAGGACGGATCGATCGGCCGCTGCCCTCTCGGCAGCTTCTCCACCACCAAACGATAGGAATCCGTGACTAACTCCTCTATCAACTGTTGGTGCAGTTCTGCGTGTGAGTAAACGGAAACCCAATGCCGCTTATTCATGTGGTAGCCCGGCGCAATGAACGGATACTGCTGCTGTAGCGCTTGGCAATCCTCCGGCTCGGCCTTAATGATCATTTGCTGTTGACCTGTCACCGCTGTCAATAACAGGAAAATTTTGCCGCGTACTTTGAATACTTCCCAGTCGGGCCCGAAAGGATGCTGTACCTGCGAGCCGAGCATCTCTTCGGCGCGCTGCCGCGCAACCTTGTAGATGCCGCTCCCGTCCAACATCGCCCCCCATTTCGTTGTTAGCAGTTCCACCTCAGGGCACCGAAGATTCATAGCCTGTCCACCCGATTGGGCGGGCTATGTTTATTTCCGTTCCCTCCGTCTGAAAGGACAGTGGAACTAGTCGCTGGCTTCGGTATGGCTTATTCCCGCCCCTGTCTGAAAATGATCCGGGGGTGATGCCGCCGAAGACAGTGACATACTCAAACAGCTCAATAGGAACCTGACCCAGCCCAGGTGGTACGAGGTCTCACAGTAATGTAGATGCCAGTACTAAGTATGTCCGACAACCCCAGCGATGAAGCTCAAATAGTCCAACTTCTAAGTCATCGCTAGGAGGCATACACCCATGGCCTATGACTTCGTCATTGGCGTAGACGTCGGCAAATACTTCCACCACGCCTGCGTCCTCGATCCCCAAGGCAGGCAAGTCCTGTCCAAACGCATCAATCAGCATGAAGGCTCGCTACGCAAGCTCTTCGGCCAATTCCTCGCCGACAACGCCTCGGTCCTTGTCATTGTCGATCAGCCCAACAACATCGGCCGATTAACCGTCGCACTCGCCCAACACATGGGGGCAGACGATCGCTCAACAAAAATTAAAGAACGCCCTATGGCAATCGTCTTTTGCATCGATCAGATTCCACGAGCGTTCCCGGCAACTCTATGAACAAAAACGCAAAGAAGGCAAAAGACACAACGCCGCAGTCGTCGCACTCGCACGCCGACGCCTCAACGTCCTCTTCGCCATGATGCGAAACGGCGAGCACTACCGAGACATCCCCACAATCCAGAAGGCCGCAGCAGCCTAAAGCCACCAGACCCCCATCCAAACCGATTGCACAGCAAGCCCAATCGGCTCCTCAAGGTACCCAAAACAACATCTACGAGACGAAGCAGAAGCCGTTCACACCCCCAAACAAGCCCACCCACGGAGTTGACAACCTATATAGGAACACCCCCGACGAGGTGACGAGAATCCCCTCGTCGCTGTCGGACGGCGGTTTCCCGACCGGTGGCCCGGCCACCGGCAAACCTCACCCGCGGCCGCCCGGGCCCTGTCCATGGCCAAGCCCGGTCTGGTGCCCCCGGCGCCAACGACTTCCGGTGCCGCCCCGGGACGGTGAATTGCCCGTCATCCTCATTCCCGGGACCGGGTCGTCGAACAGCTCATCGGTACCGGGCCTCGAACCACGGGCCCCGGGCGCACAGCGCAGCCGATCGCTTTGACGTCCACCCCGAGATGCGCCACGGATACTCCCGAAACGCCGGCAAAACGAACGCGCTTGCCTGGGAACAGCAGATCTCCGGTTCCATGCTGCTGAATGAGCTGACCATCGGCGACATCACTCGACCGGGCGTTCGGTACACCTTCCTGGGCACGCGGCACGACAATGCCGTGCTCCCCCACTAAAACTCCTTCGTGCGGGAACCCGGCGTCACCAACATCACCGTCCAAGACGTGTGCCCCGCCCACCGCACCGAGCACTACGGCTTCAATTACGACCCTGTCGCCCAGGGCATCGTCGAGGACCCGCTGACCGGGATGGCGTGGCGGGACCACTGCACCGGTACCGGACCGGAGCGATAGTCCTCGACGGACGAGGATCAGGCGCCCGGGGAGCCTCCCGTCCGGCACGTCCACGACTCGGCGTAGCGGCCGCCCTTCGCCAGCAATTCATCGTGCGTGCCCCGTTCTGCGACCGTCCCGTCCTCCGAAAGCACGACGATGAGGTCGGCATCGCGGACGGTGTGCAGGCGATGGGCGACGACGATCACGGTGTGATCGCCGCGCAACGCTTCCATCGTGCCGACAATCGCCCGCTCAGTGGCCGCATCCAGCGAGGACGTCGGCTCGTCGAAAAGCACCACCGGGGAATCCTTCAGAAGCGCCCGGGCGATGGCGACGCGCTGCCGCTCGCCTCCCGACAGCAGCGTCCCCTCCTCCCCCACCGGGTTATCCCACCCGGAAGGCAGCAGCTCCACGATGCGGTCCACCCCGGATCGCCGGGCGGCCTCGCGCAAGCGGTCTCCGTCGCCGGGCCTGGAACCGAATCCGGGGTCGGCGAAGACCACGTTGTCCCGCACGGACGCGTCGAAGAGGAACGTCTCCTGGAACACCGGGGTCACCAGCGAGTTCACGCCGTCGGTGCCGATCCGAGGCAAGGGCACCCCGCCAATGAGGATCTCCCCCGAGTCTGGATCATGAAACCGCGACAGCAGCCGCATGACCGTCGTCTTGCCCGCCCCCGAAGGTCCCACTATGGCGACCAGCACTCCCTGAGGTGCACGGAAGCTGACGCCGTCGAGGACCTTCTTCTCCCCGTACCCGAAGCTCACGCCGCGGAACTCCACGTCATGCCCGTCGGGCAGCTCCGGTGCGGCCGGTTCGGGAAGGGCGGGGATCGCCCGCAGGTCACGCAGCGCAGCCAACGTATTGCGGCCCGCGCCGAAACCGCCGGACAACGCTCCCGCCGTGGTGATCGGTCCGGTGAACTGGACGACCACAATGAGCATCGACGCCAAATGCGCCGGTGACATCCCGCCCGTCGCGGCGACCGCCACGGCGACGACCACCGCCGCCGTGAACACCGCATGGACGACCGAGCCCAACCGTCCGATGGCCGCGCCTTGCGTCGACGTCGCCTTCGCGAACGCATCGTGTTGGGCCTGGATCGCCTCATCCACCATCGCGTCCGCCGCCGAACCGTCGCCCGCGGCGCGAATCACCTGCTGGCCGCGGGTGAACTCGATCAGCCTGCCGGAGACGGCAGCGACGGCGTCAGCATGCGCTTCGTCCGACTCCCCGCCGACTCGGCCAATGGCCCGGTAGGCGAAGAAGAGCACCGGCGCCGACGCGACGAGAACCAACCCGACGCGCCAATCCACCGCCAGAATTCCGAGAGCGATGACGGTCGGCGCAACCACAGCAGCGATGACGGGCCGCAGGATCACGTGCGGCACGGACGCCGCGAACGCCATGCCCGAAGACGCCATCTCCGAAAAGCGGCCGGCCGTGGACTTGGTGACGTACCCGAGTGGCAACGTCAGCACGCGTTCGCCCAGGGAACGCAGCAGGGACGACAGCACCGCTGCGGAATTCGCCCTGCCGACCGTCCCCGCGGCGAGGGACAGCACCGCATGGGCGGCCGCGAGGCCGGCGATAACGCCGGTGAAACGCCACGCCGTCGCATCATCTCCCACGGCCAGAGCCGACAGCAGCGGCAGCAGCGCGACGAACGCCGCTCCCTGTGCCAGCGCGGCAAGCGCGGCCAACGCAATGAGCCACGCCAGCGTCATCTTCGAGCGCCGATCCGTCATCGACCACAAGTCCCGGATCATCGGTTCCCTGCCTTTTCATCGTCTGCTTCAGTGCCCCGCGGGGCGGATGGTTCGTCGTCGAGCGCGAACGCGCGCCACAGATCCCGGTAGCGGCCACCGCGCGCAAGCAACTCGTCGTGGGTGCCCGCCTCCGCGACCGCTCCCCCATCGAGAACGAGGATGCGGTCGGCGTTGCGGATCGTGCTCAATCTGTGCGCAATCACGATCACCGTCCGCGAACGAGCCAAACGCTCAATTGCGGACTGAATGAGGGCCTCGGAAGCCGGATCCGCGTAAGCGGTTGCCTCGTCGAAGATGAGCACCGGCGCGTCCGTGACAATCGACCTCGCGATGGCCACGCGCTGCGCCTCACCACCGGAAAAGGTCACGTCGACGTTGACCACCGAATCCAGGCCCTTCGGCAGCGCCGCGATGACCGTATCGAGGTTCGCGAGCTTCGCGGCCGCCATGATTTCGCCGTCGGTGGCGTCTCTCCTGGCCAGCCGGATGTTCTCCCGCAAGGGCAGCGTGAGCAACTGCGGATCCTGGAACACCACCGACACCGAACGGTGCACGTCGCGCACGGCGATGTCGCGAAGATCGTCGCCGCCCAGCAGCACCGAGCCTTCGACAGGGTCGTGGAAACGCGCCAACAGCCGGGCGACGGTGGACTTTCCGGAACCGGAGGACCCCACCAGCGCCGTGAGGGTCCCCGGTTCGAACGTCGCGGACATCCCGTCGAGGACCCGCGGCCCATCCCCGTAGGAGAAGACCAGGTTCCGAACCTCGAGCGCGCCTCCGTGCACGGGCACCGGCTCGGCGGACTCGGTGATCGGCGGCGTGCCCAGCACCTCCGCGATGGACTTCAGGGCGGCGATCCCCGCGATGATGGGTTCGGAGTTCATAGCCACCCTCACGATCGCCGCGGAGAGTCCAAGGCCGAGAACCAGCCCGGCGACGAGACCCTCCGGTTTGCCGCCCGCGGTGTCCCTCAAAGCGAGGCCAGCGCCGCACACCACTGCGAGGACCGTGATCGGGGACGTCACCACGTCGATGAGCCCGAGATAGATGTTCGACTGCCGGGACCAGGCGGACCACGCGCGGACGAACGACGACGCCGCGGCATCGTAGCGGCCCGCGCCCTGGCTGGCGCGTCCGAAGGACTTCATCACCGGGATGCCGCGCACCAACTCGATGACCGCAGCCGTCACTTTTTCAGAGGCTCGCTCGTAGTCGCGCTGAAGACCGGCTCCGCGCGAAATCATCACGCCCATCAGGGCGAAGGTGACCAGCACCGGGACGACCGCCACCGCCGCGATCCGCCAATCGACCGCGACGAGCGCGATGAGGGAAAGCAGGGGAACCAGCACCGCCACCACGGTCTCGCCGACGGTGTGGCCCATGAGCTGGTGGACGGCCGCGACGTCCTTCTCAACCGACCCGATGATCCCCGACGAGCGCCGGGCGTCCAGCCAACCCAGCGGCAGCTTCCGGATATGGGCAACCAACCGGCGCCGGAGGTGGAGCTGCAGGTCGTTATCCGCCCGGTGCGAGAGCATGCCGGCGGCGCCGTCCGCAGCCATTCGCACCGTCGCGGCGACGACGATGACAACCACGGCCAACCACGTCCGATGCACCGGGGCCTCCGGGTACGTCATCGCGATGTCGATGATGCCGACCAGCGAAGCGACGGTAGCCACCGACGACAGGACGGACAACGCGACCACCGCACGCATCCGGGTCCGGATCGGGGCGAGCAGCGACCACGGGCCGACGGTCCCGTCCACGGCGCTCACTTCCCCGCCTCCCCGATCGCGCTTTTCTTCGCGAGAGTGCAGAAATACACCATGCCGGCGCGTGAGGCTCCGGCCAGCTTCAGCCCGTTGGCTTCGGCGAGGTCCTCGAGCTCGCTGCCCCGGAACACCCGGTGGCCCATCTTCGCCATGACGGCCATGTCGACCCGCTCGTTCACGTCGGGATCCTCGACGAATGTCTGCACGTAAGCGATGCCGCCGTCGGCGAGCAGCCCGGAGACCCTGCCGAGCGCGGCTCCCGCATCCTTCATTTGGTGGAGCGCGCCACACACCCAGATTTCACAGGCCCCGCCGGGCTCTCCCGCGAGCGGCGTGAGGATGTCGGCAACGTGGAATTCCGTCTGGGCCCCAAGCCCGTCGGCGGCGGCGCGTTCGCGGGCGATGCGGATCGCATTGGGCGACAGGTCGTAGCCGACGATGTTCGCCCTGCGATAGCGAGACTCAGCGGCGAGCGTGCGGGCGAGCCACCCGGTTCCGCAACCGAGATCGAGGACCCGGGCCGGCGCATCCGGCCCGGGATCCAGCGCACGGAGCTTCCGGTACACGGCGGCGGCGTCCATCGGTTCGCGCGCATAGCGGCTTAGGAACCTCGGCTGGACCTTGTCCTCGTAGGCCGCGAGGAGCCTGCGGTTGTTCTGGACAATCTGGGCGATCGACTTCATCTGGTTCTGTCTCCGGGTGTGTGGGCCGCGTCCACGCGGCGGTTTCGGGTTAGATGCTCGGATTCGCGGGCCGTCATGCAGACTCCCCCGGCCTCGTTTTCACGGCGATGCCCCACGCCGCGAGCACGGCGATACCAAAGAACCAGGCCGCGCAGACCACCAGACCCGCAGCCCCGGTACCGTTGACGGCCTCGCCGGCCGCGGATACGGGGGTGTGCCCGGCGATTCCGCGCAGGAGGGGACGGAAGTGGTCGGCGGGCATGAGCACCGTGTTGACGAACATCGCAACGATTATCAACGGGATAAGGGCCACGGATCCCTGGGGGCTGGTGATGGAGAACGCGATGTACGTGCCGGTGCATGCGGCCGCCGCGGCAACCATCGCGCCGGTCACCGTGATCCTCCACCACCAGGACACCTCCAGGGGGCCGTCGGAAAGCAAGGCGGCCACCGCCGCGACGACGATCGTCATCGCCATGATCCGGATGAACTCGGCGATTATCCGTGCGGTCGGCACGGCCGCGTACGGTGCCGGCATTGTGATCAACCGCTCGTGGAGGCCATTGCTGCGTTCAACGAACACGGTGGACGATCCCGTGATGGCCAAGATGAACGCCCACGCCGTTACGACAAGGATAACCGCGTTCCGGAGTTCGAACTCTCCGGTGAGCTGCCTGACCAGGCTACCGAACATGCGGTTGACGATGAACAGGTACACGAGCGGAGCAATGAACGTCATGAACCAGAAGTCAGGGCGCCGCAGCCAAGTGTGGACGATGCGCCGCAGATGCACGAAAATGGCGTCGATCATGATTCGCTCCTCGAGGTGAACAGGCGGATGAACAGGACGATTCCGACGACCGTCGCGACACCGAGCCACAGGGCGGCCTCTTCCCCGGCGTGATTCGGGAAGGCGCCCGGGGACGCCGCCCTGATCACCTCGATCACCGGCGAAAAAGGCATGTGGCGCACGATGTCACGCAGGGAGCCGTCCACAGCGGTCGTCGGAATGAACGCGGTGGAGAACATGAGCAGCAGCATTTCCAGCGCCTGGATCGATGAGGCCGTCGACACCGGAGCGGGCACCATCAGGATCACCCCGTCCGTGACCAAGGACAGGACCGCGGCGGTGAGCAGTGACCACAGGACTGTCCACGCGACGTCACTGAGAGCCATGTCGAGGCCACAGGCCCACGCGACGATCAGCAGCGCCGCGATCGACGCGGACATCCGCAGCACATCGGTGGCGAGCCTGCCGGCGACATAGCCGCCCGTGGCCCCGGGCAACACGCGCACACGGTCGACGAGCCCGGATTCGACGTCCTGTCCCACCGCCATCGCCGACGCCGCGGCGGTGAACATCGCCGCCTGGAACAGGCAGCCGCCGAGCACGAAACGCAGGTACCCGAAGCCGGATTGCCCTGCCGAGTACCCAAACACCGCGTACAGGCACAGCAGGAAGAGGGGAGGAACGACGAACATGGAGATCAGCGACGCGGTGTTGCGTCGCAACAGCAGCAGATCCCGACGGAGGAACGCCGCGACCGACGTCGCACTCATCGCGCCGCACCCCCCGCGTTCATCGATATGAACACCTCGTTGAGGGTGGGCGGCGACACGCTCAGCGAATCCGGCAACGCTTCCGAGGCCTCCATCGCCCGCGCCACCGCCTCGAGGACCTGCGGTCCGGGGTCGACGTCGAGGGACACCAACTTCCCCGCGACGCGGGCGCGGTCCAGACACGCTCCCCTTAGGCAGCGGGCGAATGCCTCCGCCCCGGCGGCGGTGGCGAAGGACACGCGGAGCACGTGCGACCCGAAGTCGCGACGCAATTCCTCCGGCGTTCCGCTGGCGACGATGCGGCGGTCCTTGAGCAGATGGACGTGGTCTGCCAGCGCCTCCGCCTCTTCCAGGTACTGGGTGGTCAGCACCAGGGTCATTCCGTCGTCCCGCAGTTGCCGGATGAAGCCCCACAACTCTTCGCGGCTGACCGGGTCCAGCCCCGTCGTGGGTTCGTCGAGGAACAGCAACCTGGGCACGACGCACAGCGACGCGGCGATGTCGAGGCGGCGCCGCATGCCACCCGAATAGGCCGACGCCAACGTCGAGGCACTGTCCGCGAGCGAGAATTGCGCGAGCAGTTCCGTCGCGCGGGCGGCCGCGTCGGCGCGGTCGAGTCCGCGCAGACGCCCGAAGAACTCCAGGTTCTCCCGGCCGGTGAGGTTCTCGTCGATCGCCGCGAATTGGCCGGTGGTGGCAATGTCAGCGCGCACGCCCGCCGGATCCTCTTTCACATCGCGCGAGAAGATGCTCACCTCGCCGGAGTCTGCGGTGATGAGCGTCGACAGGATTCGGATGAGGGTGGTCTTGCCTGCGCCGTTGTGGCCGAGGAACGACACGATCGACCCGGCGGGCACGGTGAAACTCACGCCGTCGAGCACATGCTTGCGCATCCGGGCGCCGCGCTTTCCCTTGCGCCCGCCGTCCGGCGGAGCACCTGCCCCGCCTCCGGGCGCGGTGCCGGCTTTGCCCGCAATCGGGTAGCTCTTCGTGAGGTCGCGGACGACGATCGCCGCACCCCGTTCAGCTTGATCCGTCATCGTTTCTCCTTTTCTTTGGTGTCGCAGTGGGCCGCTGCCGGCAGTGGCCCCGTGGTCGGGTTGTCATGCGGCGTTTCGATATGGATGCCCGCATCGCGGGCGAAGGCGAGGACCGGTTCGAGGAGCCGGGGGTGGCCGACGAGATCCCGGCACCCCGGCGCGACCGGCTTCCCCGCGACCGACGCAACGGTGGCGGCGGCAATGGCCGCGGTCATTTTGTAGGAACCCGGGCCAGTCGCCCGGGCGACGGTTGTCTCGGCCGCCGACCCCGCATCGCCCGCGCCGACGGAGGACAGTGCGACGACCAGCTCGGCGGGTTGCGGAGTGCCCTTCGCCCGCGCCTTCCGCGACGTCACGGCCGCCCCGAGACGGGCGAGCAGACCGGAGACGACGGGCATCGCGTACAGTCTCGACGTGCGGATCTTCTCCACCGACTCATCGGGGAGAGCATCGAAGGCGACGTGGTAGGAATATCCGAGGATCGAGGGGCACACCTCGCGTACGACGTCGATGTCCGGGCATTCGTAGCCGATTCCGCTTTGCGACGACACCGGGTTGCGCCGCACTTCGACGATGGCGCCGCCGAGCATATCGCGGGTGGATGGTCGGCCACCCGCTGCGACCGGTGCGACGTGTACCAACCGCCCATCGTCCGTCTGCGATGCCACGGCGTCGCCGTCGCCCGTCCCGTCCGGGCCCGCGTCCCCGACTCCCCCTCCGGAGAGGGGTTCTCTGGTCGATCCACGTTTTCTGTTCATCGTCGCCGCCTCGCTTCCGTTGCCGATTCCCGATCGGGAACATAACTTGAAACAGTATTAGGTTAGGCAATCCTTATCTACTTATGCCAGACTCGAATTATTGACTTTGCCCCCGCTCCCCCCCATTTCGTTGTTAGCAGTTCCACCTCAGGGCACCGAAGATTCATAGCCTGTCCACCCGATTGGGCGGGCTATGTTTATTTCCGTTCCCTCCGTCTGAAAGGACAGTGGAACTAGTCGCTGGCTTCGGTATGGCTTATTCCCGCCCCTGTCTGAAAATGATCCGGGGGTGATGCCGCCGAAGACAGTGACATACTCAAACAGCTCAATAGGAACCTGACCCAGCCCAGGTGGTACGAGGTCTCACAGTAATGTAGATGCCAGTACTAAGTATGTCCGACAACCCCAGCGATGAAGCTCAAATAGTCCAACTTCTAAGTCATCGCTAGGAGGCATACACCCATGGCCTATGACTTCGTCATTGGCGTAGACGTCGGCAAATACTTCCACCACGCCTGCGTCCTCGATCCCCAAGGCAGGCAAGTCCTGTCCAAACGCATCAATCAGCATGAAGGCTCGCTACGCAAGCTCTTCGGCCAATTCCTCGCCGACAACGCCTCGGTCCTTGTCATTGTCGATCAGCCCAACAACATCGGCCGATTAACCGTCGCACTCGCCCAACACATGGGGGCAGACGATCGCTCAACAAAAATTAAAGAACGCCCTATGGCAATCGTCTTTTGCATCGATCAGATTCCACGAGCGTTCCCGGCAACTCTATGAACAAAAACGCAAAGAAGGCAAAAGACACAACGCCGCAGTCGTCGCACTCGCACGCCGACGCCTCAACGTCCTCTTCGCCATGATGCGAAACGGCGAGCACTACCGAGACATCCCCACAATCCAGAAGGCCGCAGCAGCCTAAAGCCACCAGACCCCCATCCAAACCGATTGCACAGCAAGCCCAATCGGCTCCTCAAGGTACCCAAAACAACATCTACGAGACGAAGCAGAAGCCGTTCACACCCCCAAACAAGCCCACCCACGGAGTTGACAACCTATATAGGAACACCCCCCTTTTCGAGACTGCCTTAGTGCTGTCTTCAACGATATCGTCCATCCAAACCTCAATTTTCGTCGACAGTTTTGCCGGTTTATATGGACGAAAATGGTGATCCGAGTGGAGCGCTCGCCATTGAGTCACTTCTCAGAGCGCTTGGGAATGAGCGCAGAAATGAAAAATGTCCGGCCCCTCCGAAGAGGAAGCCGGACTTCATGCTGTGGAGCATAGGAGAATCGAACTCCTGACCTTCTGCTTGCAAAGCAGATGCTCTACCAATTGAGCTAATGCCCCATTGTTCCGTGGTGGGCCTAGCTGGAATCGAACCAGCGACCTCATCGTTATCAGCGATGCGCTCTAACCGACTGAGCTATAGGCCCTTGTGCGGAACGAGAATTAACTCTACATACTATCCCCGGATTTACACAAATCGCCTGCTCAACAAATATTTCTTGCAACTCGAAAGAGGGGAAAGATTTGCACGGAAGAAAGAAAAATGCCGACACCCGAAGGTGCCGGCACCTTCCAGAACGAGAGAGGCGCTAGCGGTTGTCTAGGTCGACCCGCAGGCCGCCAAAGACGTCCACGATGGCGTTGTAAATAACCGCCATCAGTGGTGCCAGCAACGTAAGGAGAACGGCGAAAATAACGCCGATGAGCGCGGAGGCGGAGATGACGACACCGAAGGTGACCTCGAATCCGCCGCCCACGCCGCCGACGAGGCTATTGAGCGATTCCCAGATGCCCACCTGGTTCAGGCCGATGTAGAGCAGGCATACGGCCAGCATCCAGGCAATGAGTCCGACGAGTGACAAGGCCAGACCAACGCGGAACGCGGAAGTGGGCGAGATTCGCGTAATCGTTACGTCTCGTCGTGCCATTAATTACTCCTCATCCTTGGAAGCATCGCCAGCCTTGTGCTCCTGCTGGACCTCATCCACGGTCTTTTCGCCCTTGGCTACAGCCTGAGCGTCTTCCTCACCATCTTCTTCGACGTTGCGGTCGATGGCAAGCAGTTCGACATCGTCAGCCAAGTTCACCAAGCGCACGCCCATGGTCGCACGGGAGGACGGACGAATCTGGTCCACCTCGGTGCGGATGACGCCGCCGGCGGAGGTGATGGCGAAGATCTCGTCATCCTCATCGACGGAGATGGCACCGATGAGCTTGCCGCGCTTCGGGGTGTACTTGAAGGTCATAACGCCCAAGCCACCGCGGCCCTGCGGGGTGTATTCCTCGATGGCGGTGCGCTTGCCATAGCCGCCAGAGGTGGCGACCAAAAGGAACTCGCCATCGTGGACCACGGACATGGATAGCAGCTGATCATCGCCGCGGAAGCGCATGCCCTTCACACCGGCGGTAGCGCGGCCCATGGGGCGCAACTGGTCGTCGTCGGCAGTAAAGCGGATAGCTTGGCCCTGCTCGGAGGTAAGCAGGATGTCATCGCCCTCGGAGACGAGCTGTGCGCCGATGAGCGCATCGCCCTCATTGAGGTTGATGGCGATAAGGCCAGCGGAACGTGCGGACTCGTAATCGGTCAGGCGGGACTTCTTCACGCGGCCCTGCTGGGTGGCAAGGACCAGGTAAGGAGCGTCCTCGTAGGACTGAATCTGGATGACCTGCGCGATCTTTTCTTCCGGCTGGAATTCCAGCAGATTAGCCACGTGCTGGCCGCGTGCGGCACGACCGCCCTCGGGCAGCTCGTAGGCCTTAAGACGGTAGACACGGCCGAAGTTGGTAAAGAACAAGATCCAGTCATGCGTGGAGCAGACGAAGAAGTTCTTCACAATATCGTCCTGCTTGAGCTCAGCACCGCGCACGCCCTTGCCGCCACGCTTTTGCGCCTTATAGGAATCCACCTTGGTGCGCTTAGCGTAGCCGGTAGAGGTAATGGTGACCACGACGTTCTCGCGGGCAATGAGGTCCTCATCGGTGACGTCGCCGGTGGCCGGGATGATCTCGGTGCGGCGTTCATCGCCATACTTATCGACGATCTCTGCCAGCTCATCGTGGACAATCTGGCGCTGGCGCTCTTCGCGGGCGAGGATGTCCTTCAGGTCAGCAATCTCGCGCTCGATCTCGGCCAACTCGTCGATGATCTTCTGGCGCTCCAGTGCAGCCAGCTTGCGCAGCTGCATGGCCAGGATGGCATCGGCCTGGATATCGTCGACGTCGAGAAGCTCCTTCAAGCCTTCGCGCGCCTCATCCACGGTGGGCGAACGGCGGATAAGGGCGATGACCTCATCCAGCATGTCCAGGGCCTTAACCAAACCGCGCAAGATGTGGGCGCGCTTCTCGGCCTCGTTCAAGCGGTACTGGGTACGGCGAACGATGACCTCGATCTGGTGCTCCACGTAGTAGCGCAGCATCTGATCCAGGCGGAGGGTGCGCGGCACGCCGTCAACAATGGAGAGCATGTTGGCACCGAAGGAGGTCTGCAGCTGGGAGTGCTTGTAGAGGTTATTGAGCACCACGCGAGCCACGGCATCGCGCTTCAGGGTGACCACGATGCGCATGCCCACGCGGTCAGAGGACTCATCCTCAATCTTGGAAATGCCCGCAATCTTGCCGCTGGCCACGGACTCCGCGATATTGGAGATGAGGTTATCCGGGTTGACCTGGAACGGCAGCTCGGTAATCACGATGGTCTGACGGGAGCCAGACTCCTCGATGGAGGTCACACCGCGCATGCGGATGGAGCCACGGCCGGTGGTGTAGGCATCCTTGATGCCCTGATCGCCCACAATGAGGCCAGCAGTGGGGAAATCCGGGCCCTTGACGCGTTCCATGCAGGCTTCCAGCGCAGCCTCTTCATCGGCGTCTGGGTTATCCAGCATCCAGTAGATGGCCTCGGCCAGCTCGTTGAGGTTATGCGGCGGAATATTGGTGGCCATGCCCACGGCAATGCCGCCAGAACCGTTCATGAGCAGGTTCGGAACGCGGGACGGCAGGACGTCCGGCTCGCTGGTCTTGCCATCGTAGTTGGGCGAGAAGTCCACGGTGTTCTCGCGGATATCGCGCACCATCTCCATGGCCAACGGGGTGAGCTTACACTCCGTATAACGCATTGCTGCTGGGCCATCGTTACCGCGGGAACCAAAGTTACCCTGACCATCCACCAGCGGATAGCGCATGTTCCAGGACTGAGCCAGACGCACCAAGGTGTCATAAATGGCGACGTCACCGTGCGGGTGGAACTGACCCATGGTGTCCGAGACCGGGCGGGCGGACTTCACGTAGCCACGCTCCGGGCGGTAACCGGAATCGAACATCGCGTAGAGGATGCGGCGGTGCACCGGCTTCAGGCCATCGCGCACCTCCGGCAGGGCACGGCCGACGATGACGGACATGGCGTAGTCGATGTAGCTCGACTCCATCTCCTCATTAATGTCAATGGGAAATATGCGATCAAAAAGATCGTCGTTATTGTCACTCATAGCCCCAAATTCTACCCTCTAGCGCTTTTCAGGACTCGAATTGCCGCACGGGTGGTATCACCATGGTATCACTTGGGGCATGGCGATGACATTGCGACTTACGGACGAACAGGATCACGCGCTGACGCTACTGGCCTCCGCGCAGGGCACCTCCAAGCACGAGGCGGTGGTACGCGCCATCGTTGCGGCGGCAGCCCGCACGCTTGCCGACGCCCACGTGCAATCCACCGCCCGCACCCTCCTCCCCGGCCGCGCTGAGCTGGAGGCGGAAATCCGCCGTGCCCGGCCCGCACAGTCTTAGGCAAGCATGACTACTGAACAGCTCTACCTCTTGGCGCGCGAGTTTTGCGCTCGCTTTAACGTCCGCATTACCAACTTCGCCGCCCTAGCGGCCGCGGCGGCAGCCAGCACCGCCAAGGTGGAAGGAATTGCCATTCACGACAACCACCGCGATGCCGCCCGCGCAATGGCAGAGGTATTAGCCCGCGTGCCGGTGCTGAGCGGGTATAACGCAGAGTTCGCAAAGTTCAGCGCGCGCGTCTACCTTAGTGTTAAAGAAGTTACCTAAGTTACTGGGGATAGTGACCCAAGAAAGGAACTACCACCATGTCCCGCTGCAAGAAGATTGCCGCCTCGAGCCTGACCGCCGTAGCGCTAGCTATCACCGCCGTGACTGCTCCTACCGCCACCGCCGCTGATGCCGATTCCTGGAAAGAAACGGTAAATCCGGACTTTAAGCCGGGAGAGGCCGGTGGTTCCTCTACCGGTTCTTCCCAGCTGGACCTCACCCTGATTATCACCGCAGCGGCCGCCGGCGTCACCGCGCTGGCCAGCGCCGTGGCGCTGTACTCCCCTAATGTCGATTTGGAGAAGGCTGCACGCGATGCCGGCCTGGGCCAGATTGCCGATCAGATTGCTTCCATCCAGGCCAACCTCCCTGGCCTGCCGGGCCAGCCCGCCTAACTCGCGTAAGGTGGTGCAGCATGGCACATCTTTCTGAACTTATGTCAGGTCCGCAGCGCACTGCGGTGATTAACGATTGCGGCGAGCTGGTTGAGGGGGTCGTCGCCAAGCAATCGGGCATTACCGGCATGGCGCTCAAGGGCGCCGTCGCCGCCGCGAAGAAGGTCGACTCCGCCATCATCACCAAGGCCCTAGGCCGCGTGCTGCCGGATATCCTCGATGCCCTGGATCCGCACTGGCAGGAATTTTCGGAAACCTCCGAGCAGGATTTCGGTTCCTTCCTGGAGCCCCGCAGCGCCCAGGTGAGCGATTCCATCATGTCGGTGGCCGATAAGCACGCCGAGCAGATTAACTCCCCCGCGTTGTCTAAGCCTTATAGCTCCTTGCGCGGCAAGGCCTCGAAATTCCTCACCCCCGCGGTGCCGGATTTCGGCCGCGTGCTGCAAAAACACATGTAATTTCCACGCGGTTGAACCTAGAACAAACCGCAGAGTATAAGTGTGGAAGTGACTACTTCCGCAGCTAACCAGACCGAGTACCCCGCCGGCCAGGATCCCGCCCGCTGGCGGGTGCTTATCGTTTTGCTCACGGCGCTGTTCATGTCCCTGCTGAGCGTGTCCATCGTGAACGTAGCCCTGCCCTCGATTCAATCGGGCCTGGGAGCCTCTGAGTCTGATGTGCAATGGGTGCTCTCCGGCTATGCGCTCACCTTTGGCGTCATCCTTGTGGCGGCCGGCCGCGCTGGAGATCTCGTCGGCCGCGGCGGAATCTTTTTGGCGGGCATTGCTATCTATTCCCTCAGCGCCGCCGTCGCCGGCTTTGCCCCCAACGCGGAGGCACTCAACGCCGCCCGTTTTATCCAAGGCCTAGGCGCTGGGCTGCTCAATCCGCAGGGCGTGGGAATGATCCAGCAGTACTTCCGCGGTCCGGAACGCGCCCGCGCCTTCGGCTACTTTGGCTCCACGGTGGGCATCGCTGTGGCTATCGGACCGGTACTGGGCGGCCTACTCATCCGCCTCGGCGGCGCGGACCTAGGCTGGCGGTTGACCATGCTGGTCAATTTCCCCGTCGGCCTTATTGCCATCATCTTAGGATTGCTGTGGTTTCCCCGGCCGCTGTTTTCCCGCGTGCGCGATGAAAATGGCAATAAACTGGGCATCTTCAAAGCCCTCGCCACCCTGGATCCCATCGGTGCGGTGATTCTCGGCGCTGCGGTGTGGGCCATCCTCTTCCCCTTCATGGAATCGTCCGCTTCCCCGGCCGTGTGGTGGCTCCTATTGTTGGGCGCCGTCCTCCTTGTGGGATGGGTGCTATGGGAGCGCCGCCACAAGGCCACCGGCCATCCGCCGATGGTGGATCTCACTATCTTCGCCACCCCGAGTTTTCGCAATGGCACCATCATCGCCACCTTGTGGTTTATGGGTATTACCAGCATTTGGGTGCTCGTGGCACTCTACTTCCAAAGCGGACTCGGACACTCCGCCTTGGCTGCCGGATCCGTAGGCATTCCGGCTGCCTTGTTGAGCTCCATTTCTGCCACACTGGCCGGTCGATCCGTATCCGTCCACGGCCGCAAAGTCGTGGTGCTGGGCATGCTCGTGACCATCTCCGGCCTCATTGCCACCATTGCGCTTATCTGGGCCACCGAGCAATGGGGAGCCAGCGAATGGTGGATGGTCCTTTCGCTGGCCCTTGTTGGCGGCGGCCAAGGCTCGGTCATCTCCCCCAACCAAACGCTCACCTTGGCGCATGTTCCACAGGCCTACGCCGGATCGTCCGGCGCCGTCCTCCAGACCGGCCAGCGCATCGGTACGGCCATTGGGCTTGCCATTATTACGGCCATCGTTTTTGCCACCTTGCACGGCACAAGCGCGGACTGGCCGCTGTCCATCATTGCCGGCTTCGGCGTCATCCTCGCCATGTGCCTTGCTTCCCTAGGATTCGCCGTAGCGGATCAGCACAGATCCCAGGCCTAGGCCCGGCGCTTTCCGACGCCACAATTAAAGCCCACCGCGGTAATTCCACGGTGGGCTTCATGCTGCGCTTCTAGATATCCAGGAAGCGGACGTCCTTCGCGCGGCGGGTAATGAAGGAGCGGCGAGCCGAGACATCATCACCCATGAGGATGGAGAAGAGCTCATCGGCGCGCTGCGCGTCTTCCAGATCCACGCGGCGCAGGATGCGGGTGCTCGGGTCGAGCGTGGTCTCCCACAGCTCGGAGGCGTTCATCTCGCCCAAGCCCTTGTAGCGCTGGATGCCGTCATCCTTGTTGATCTTGCGGTTTTGCTCCAGGCCCTCGGCCAGCAGTTTATCGCGCTCGGCGTCGGAAAAAGCATAGCCCGGAGTACCCTTAGACCACTTGAGCTTGTACAGCGGCGGGTTAGCCAAGAATACGTGGCCATCCTCAACCAGCTGCGGCATGAAGCGGAAGAGCAAGGTCAGAAGCAGCGTAGCAATGTGCTGACCGTCAACGTCGGCATCGGCCATGAGCACGATCTTGTCGTAGCGCAGCTTCTTGATATCGAATTCCTCGTGAATGCCGGTACCCAGCGCGGTAATAATCGCCTGGACCTCGGCATTCTTGAGGACCTTATCCATACGGGCCTTCTCCACGTTCAGGATCTTGCCGCGCAGCGGCAGGATGGCCTGGAACATGGAATCGCGGCCGCCCTTAGCGGAGCCACCTGCGGAGTCACCCTCCACGATGTAGAGCTCGGAAATCTTCGGATCCTTCGAACGGCAATCCGCGAGCTTGCCTGGCAGGCCGCCGAGGTCGGTGGCGGACTTGCGGCGCACCATCTCGCGAGCCTTGCGGGCAGCCATGCGAGCATGTGCGGAAGACACAGCCTTATTGATGATGGCCTTGGCCTCAGCCGGGTTGGCATCGAACCAGTCATTGACATGCTCGTTGACCGCGCGCTGGACAAAGCCCTTGATCTCGGAATTGCCCAGCTTGGTCTTGGTCTGGCCCTCGAACTGCGGATCGCCCACCTTGACGGAAATAACGGCCGCCAAGCCTTCGCGGCAGTCATCGCCGGAGAGGTTGCCGTCCTTTTCCTTGAGGAGCTTATGCTCCTTGGCGTAGCGGTTCATCAGAGAGGTCAGGGCCGCACGGAAGCCCTCTTCGTGCGTGCCGCCCTCGTGGGTGTTGATGGTATTAGCAAAGGTGTGAACGGACTGCTTATAGCCCTGGTTCCACTGCAGCGCTACCTCGACCTCGTGATCCTCGCCCTTCGCATCGAAGGAAACGATGGTCGGGTGGATCGCGGTCTTGGACTTATTGAGGTACTTGACGTAGTCGGTCAAGCCATCCGGGTAGTGGAAGGTTACCTTCTTGCGGCGCTTCTTATCTGCCGCAGCGTCCTTCGCCTCGCCGGATTCTTCGTTGAAGGTATCGCCGGCGTCCGGGGCATCATCGAAAGAGGTCTCATCCGCGCTGGTCTCGCCGGATTCTGCATCGGCGATTTCTTCCAGCTCGATCTGCTCTTCGGTGACGCGCTCGTCAATGAGCTCAATGCTCAGGCCCTTGTTCAGGAAGGCCATTTCCTGCAGGCGGCGGGCAATGGTGTCGTAATCGTACTCGGTAGTTTCAAAAACTTCCGGGTCCGCCCAGAAGCGGATCTTGGTGCCCGTGCCGCGGGCGTTGCCGCCCTCAACGAGCTCGTCCGGGATGGCGTTCTGGAAGTTTTGGTACCAGTGCTTGCCGTCGCGCTTGATCTCCGCCTCCACGCGGGTAGATAGCGCGTTGACCACGGAAATACCGACACCGTGCAGACCGCCGGAAACGGCGTAGGAGTCGGAGTCGAACTTACCGCCGGCGTGCAGCTGGGTCATGACCACCTGGACGGTAGGTGCACCAGAGGCGTGCATTTCTACCGGGATGCCACGGCCATTATCGATGACCTCGACGCCGCCATCCTCCAGCAGCTTGACGGTAACCTTATCGGCGTAGCCGGCCATGGCCTCATCGACGGAGTTATCAACGATCTCCCAAATGAGGTGGTGCAGGCCGCGCGAACCGGTCGAACCAATGTACATGCCGGGGCGCTTACGGACGGCCTCGAGGCCCTCCAGGATCGTAATTGACCCGGCATCATATGCGTGTTCTTCAGCCACGGATTCGTGCTCTCCTTTTGGCTATAGCTAATTCTAAGACCTTGACTATTCTACACGGATACCCCCTACTGAAAGACACCCCACACCCGTGAGAGATAGGAATCTGGCGCGCTCTGAGGTTCTTTACATTGTGCAGGTCTGAGTAAACCTCAGCCTATTAGCCGTAGGTATCTTGTGATCCTTGCGGTTTGACCCACTGCCGCCCCTCGTAATTGCGCCTTTGCTTCGGCCCGTGAATCCGCAGTTCCACAATGACATCGGGGCCCAGGCGGTCAGAGATTTTCCGCAGGATTTGCCGCTGCAGGTAGCGCAGCTCCGTTGCCCACGTGGAGTTATCGCAGGATACGTAGACAATCTTGTCCTTAATCCGCTGCGGCTGCGTATGCGCGGCAATGCGCTCGCCCACCAGATGCTCCCAATTGCCCATCACCCAGCCATTAGCCAGGTCATGCTCCCACCCACGATTGACCACCTCGCGGTTAATTTGGGATCCCAGGCTCGGCACGGCCAGCGTGCGCCGTTTCTTTCTGCCATCCGGGCCAGTGGGTATGCCCCGTTGATAGCCCATATACCCCTGCTTTTGCGCCTTCTCCAGCGAAGGCACCGGCATCTTCGGTACCGGGCGGGTCAGCTTCGGCGGGTTTTTGGAGGTGGACCGAACCAGCTTGAAGTACTGGGTGACGGGATCGATGCGCTGCTTGCCGACGCCCCCTTGATCCTCACTCATTCCCCTCACCTTCCTCAGCGGTATCTTGAGCAAGATCTTCGGCAGAATCTTCGGCGCTGAGCTTGGAAATGCGGCCGGTCTCGGTATCTTCTACGCTCACGCGGTAGCGCACGATGGGTTCCAAGTTTCCGGGCAGGTCCTCATCCACGGCCGCGGTGATGAGCACCTGTTCGGCCTCGGCGGCCAAGTGGACCAGCTGCTTGCGGCGCTTGGCATCGAGCTCGGCAAAGACATCATCCAAGATGAGCACCGGATCGGATCCTCCCTCCTGGCGCAGGAGGTTGAATTCCGCCAGGCGTAGCGCGATGGCATAAGACCACGTCTCGCCGTGGCTGGCAAAGCCCTTGGCCGGCTGATCACCCAGGTTGAGCACCAGATCATCGCGGTGCGGACCCACCAGGGAAATGCCGCGTTCGATCTCGCGCTGCCGGGCGGCAGCCAACTCGGTGAGCAGCACGGCCTCTAGCACCTCGCGATCGGAGGTATCGATCGTGGACTTATACTCCACGTGCGCCGGTCGCGATTCTGGCGCCAGGCCGGAATAGGCGGCGGGGATGTGGTCCAAGAGGGCGTCGACAAGCGCAAGGCGTGCGGCGATCACCTGGGCGCCAAGCCGGGCAAGCTGCGCATCCCAGGTATCCAAGGTGGCCAACGCAGCGGCGCCATCGCTATCGGAATAGCCGCGGCGCAGGCTGCCGGAGGCCGATTTCAGCAGGGCATTGCGTTGCTTGAGCACCTTGTCGTAGTCGGCCTTCACGCCCGCTAGCCGCGGAGTCCGCGAGGCAATGATGCTATCGAGGTAGGCGCGGCGCCCGGCCGGCTCCCCGCGCACCAGGGCCAAGTCCTCCGGGGAAAAGAGCACAGTTTTTACCACACCCAGCAACTCACGAGGGCTGCGCAGGCGGGTGCGATTAATCTGTGCTTGGTTGGCCGCGTGGGGCTTAATCAGCAAATGGGTAGTAAGCTCGCGGCCTTGGTTCACCGCGGTAATGGATACCCGCGCGCTGTCCGCGCCTTGGCGCACCAGCGGTGCATCGTGGGAAACGCGGTGGGAAGAAAGGTGGGCGGTATAGCCAATGGCCTCAACGATATTGGTCTTGCCAAAGCCATTGCGCCCGACAAAAAGGGTGATCCCCGGCCCTAGCTGCACATTAAGTTCGGGCCACGAGCGAAAATCCCGAACATCGAGATCCCTGACGTACATTAGCCCGGCAGGCGAACCGGCATGAGCAAGTAGGTGAAGTTGGTCTCCGGCGTGGGGAAGTTGCCATCTTCATCGGCCTCAGGCAGCTCTTCCGGTTCTGGGATCATGATGGCTGGGCGCGAAGGCTCGGTAAAGCCGAAGACCACGCGGTCGGTATTGATAACGCCCAAGCCATCCTTGAGGTAGCCCGGATTAAAGGCGATGAGGAATTCATCGCGGCCATGGAATGCGCACGGTAGGGTCTCGGTGGCGTTACCGGCATCCGCGCCGGCGGAAAGGGTCACCTGGCCATCGGCGAATTCCATCCGAATCTGCGCGTTGCGATCCGTCAGCAAAGAAACGCGGCGGATTGCTTCTTGCAGCGGGGCGACCTCAATGGAGGCAATATTGGTGTGATTCTTCGGCAGCAGCGGCTGCACATTAGGGAAGTCCGCATCCAGCATGCGCGTGGTGGTCTCGCGATTATCCGCGTGCAGGCCAAAGAGGCCATCGGCACCAATATTGTCATCGGTGCCCACAGCGATTTCCACTGGGATATTCAGGTGCGGATCCAAGGAACGACCGGTTTCCTGCAGGGTCTTCGCAGGCACCAAGAGCTTGGCTTCTACATCCGGCGACTTCGGCTCCCATTCCAAGGTGCGCATTGCCAGGCGGAAGCGGTCCGTTGCCGTCATCTCAATGTCCTTGCCGCGGATATCCATGTGCACACCGGTGAGCATGGGCAGGGTGTCATCCTTGCCGGCCGCGGCAGCGACCTGGTGGATGGCCTCGACGAATAGCTGTGGCTGAATGGTGCCGGTAACCTCCGGCAGGACCGGAAGCTGCGGGTAATCATCCAGAGGAATCAGTGGAAGCTCAAAGCGGGAAGAACCACAGGTAACCAGGGCCTTGGAATCTACCTGGGAGATCTCCACTTCCTTGTTGGGAAGGGAAGCGACGATGTCAGAGAGGAGCTTGCCGGCGACCGCGATCTGTCCGGGCTCATCCACCATTCCGGCGATGCGGACGCGGGTGGACACCTCGTAATCGAAGCCAGTGAACTCAAGACCATTGTCATCCGCGGTGATTAGCATCGCGCGGAGCACAGGCTGGGTGACCTTAGACGGCAGGCTACGAGCAACCCACGCTACGGCGTTGGCAAGGTCATCTTTGGCCACGCGAAATGACACGGCTTCATCCATGGTGCGAAGAGCTCCTCTGAGGCAAGTAGGAAATTTGTTACTTACAAAAGACTGGCTTCCAACTTACCGCATCGGGCGCGGTGCGCCACAACGTGTAATTCCATCTTTGCCCGCCCGATCGGCGCCTGGCCCAAGGCAGGCCGGGCCGAATTCCACACACCCTCTTTCTTCTATACAGATCAGAGAAATAATTTAGTAGTAGTAATAAGCGCTGTGGGATCTGTGGGTAACCAGGTAAATGACAAGTTCAGGACACAGATCTGGGGTGTGCCAATTCTTGTGATCTTGCTGTGATCAATCGGGGCAAAATGTGGACAACTAACGTGATCGCCGTTTTATCCACAGGTTTTGTCATTTGATCACTGATCTACACACAGCGCTGATCACAGGGTGGTTCTCCCAGCATAGAGCCTGTGGAATTTAAAACTGTGAGTAAGATCTATGAATTACAAAGATGAAATTACACAAGTGTGAATAACGCTGTGGATAACTCTTTTCGCAGTTAAGAGAGTACTTTTCGCGGACCTTCTGGGTTCGTTGTGGAATTACACGAAGGTATAGGCGGCTGTGTGGACGGTTTGAACCAGGTTTCGGCGTCTCAGTCAAGAATCTCTGATCTGGTAGTTCTGGTCTCACCTTTAAGTAGTGCGAGCAGAATCCGCGAAGTGACAAAGGGCAGACAAAAGCGCCCTCCTTTATATAAGGAAGGCGCTTAAGGAAGGAGCTGTAGAAAAGGTGACGAGATCTAGGCGCGACCGCGATTCTTGATGCGCTGGGTAAGCGCCTGGATCTCGTCGTAGGTATTGCGCTTTTCAGTCATCTCTTTGCGGATCTTGCGATCCGCGTAAATGACGGTGGTGTGGTCTTTGCCGCCGAACTGTTCACCGATCTTGGGAAGGGATAGCTCCGTGAGCTCGCGGCACAGATACATAGCCAACTGGCGTGCATGCGCCACCGCACGCTTTTTGCCAGCGCCGCGCAGAGTCTCTACATCAATATCGAAGAATTCTGCCGTGACCTCCATGATCGAGGTAGCGGTGATTTGCCTATCGGCGGAATCTGGGGCCAAATCGCGCAACGCGATTTCTGCCATCTCCACGTTGATCGGCTCATTCACCAAAGAGGAATAGGCCGAAACGCGGATCAGCGCGCCCTCGAGCTCACGAATAGATGACTCAAAACGCGAGGCAATGAGCTCAAGCACGGAGCGATCCACCTCGGTGCCGTCATTGGCTGCCTTCTTCATCAAAATCGCGATACGCGTTTCTAGATCTGGCGGCTGAATATCGGTGATAAGACCGCCTTCAAAGCGGGTGCGGAGGCGATCTTCCAGCGTGGTTAGCTGCTTCGGTGGGCGGTCCGAAGACAAAATGATCTGCTTATTGGCCTGGTGCAGCGCATTGAAAGTATGGAAGAACTCTTCCTGGGTGGATTCTTTGCCTTCCAAGAACTGGATGTCATCGACCATCAAAATGTCGAGATTGCGGTAGCGCCGCTTGAAGGATTCCTGACGGTCATCGCGCAGGGAATTAATGTAGTCATTCGTGAACTCTTCCGAAGACACATACTTCACGCGCAGACCCGGATGCAGTACCTGGGCGTAATTGCCGGCGGCATGCAAAAGGTGCGTTTTACCCAGACCAGAGCCACCCCAGATAAATAGTGGGTTGTACGCACGGGCGGGATTCTCGGCCACAGCCACGGCGGCACCATTGGCAAAACGATTCGAAGAACCGATCACGAAGCTATCGAAGGTGTGCTTCGGATTGAGGGAAGTTTCACGGTTGGGATCGTGCGCCGGGGCCTCCCGCGGGATGCGGGCAGAATTGGTGGCAGCACCGGAGAAATTTCCCGCAGATTCTGCCTGCTGTTGGTTATAGTGCTGGGCCAACTCATCCAGGCTTGCAGGGGCGTGACTCGACTGCCAATTGTTCTGGGAAGGGGCCTGCTGTGCAGCGGCATCCGTTTGCTGCGGGCGCGGAATGTAGTTCTGGGTAGATTCCGTGTTCTGCGGCGGTTGCGCTTGCGGCGGTTGCTGTTGTTGAGGGGGTGTTGGCTGTGGTGCAGGGTCCGCGGCCGGCGGCTGTGGCTCTTGCGGGGTGGCAAGGGTAACAGCAAAGGAACACGGCCGGCCTAGGTGGCGGGTTAATGCCTTGGCAATGTGCTCGCCCAACTCATTTTCGACCACATTTTTGGCATCCAGGTTCTCGGCGGCAACGAGGGTGTAGCCCTCAACCATCATGATGGGGCGAACCAGTTGGAGGTAAAGGCGCTGTGAGTGCGAAAAACTGGGGACCTCGGAATTGGGTTGCTCGGATTGTGCGAGCAGGTCATCAACGACCGCGCGCCAAACGGCATGCAGGTTCGCTTGTGGGTCAGTCACAACAGGCTACCTTTGTGGAATTTAGTCGGGGACGGGTGGACATTGAATAACAATTTTCACTGCGGATTCCACCGTGGTTTTCACATCGGTTTTTATCGAGTCACCTCGATCTCCACAGAGTTATCCACAGGTGTGGATGAAATAGTTATTCACAGCTTAGTTCATGACTGTGGATAACTCTTCATTGGCCAGTTTATGGCCCTACGCTGCGGAAACTGCAAAAGTCTCAAGCGTTGATTTAGAGTTATCCACATGACCGGTTGGGCTGTGGAATTTGATTCTTCTGTTCTACCGCCGAAACGGCGGGCGTGTCTAGCGAGAAAAATTCACCACCCGGGTGTGGGTTGGGGTGGGCCTTGCGGTGTGGTGGATTAGGTGCAGTAAGAGCGCAGAATCTGGCCCTCTAGCTGCAGGAAAAAACATTTATGTAATTTCGGGTGTACCCGGGTGTCGATTTGTTTCCAGCGGCAGAAATCACGTAATCTGGCATGGTCTATTGCAACGAAGAGTTGCGCGTGAAAGTGACAGCGTCACCTCGCACTGGCTGGGCCCGTCGGCTAGCCGTGCACCGGAGAGACTGTGATGCGTCAGGTTCATGGAATCTATTCATCAGTGGGCGTGCCGCTGCATCGCGGTGGTGTGCCTACGCACAACTTCAAGGAGAATTAACGTGGCAAAGGGTAAGCGCACGTTCCAGCCGAACAACCGTCGTCGTGCTCGCAAGCACGGCTTCCGCACCCGCATGAGCACCCGTGCAGGTCGCGCCATTGTTGCAGCTCGTCGCAAGAAGGGCCGCGCAAAGCTGACTGCATAAGTTATGCTTCCAGCCCAGCACAAGCTCACGTCGCCGACGCAATTTCGGCGCACGATGAAGGGCAGTCGCCGGGCGGGCACTCGTACGGTCGTCGTGCATGCGCGCGACAACGCAGGTACGGACAAGGCAGCCGATATCGCCGCCACCGGGCCGCGATTTGGGCTGATTGTTTCTAAAGCCGTCGGGAATGCAGTGGTTCGCCACCGCACCTCCCGGCGGCTTCGCCATGTGTGCATGACATTCATTCCCAAGCTGCCCGCCAGCGTGGACGTTGTCATCCGTGCCTTGCCCGCCAGCGCTACTGCTAGCAGTGAGCAATTAGAAAAAGATCTTGCCAAAGCACTGCGCAAGCAATGGGATATCTAAATTCCCGCGGGGAGGAAATTCCCCCAGCCAGAGGATTGGCCAAACCAATGGTCAAAGTGGTTCGTTTCTACCAAAAACATGTCTCTGGCCTTAAGATGGTATCGACCTGTCGGTTCGAGCCGACATGCAGTGCTTATGCCCTAGAGGCGCTTTCTCAACACGGCGCAATCAAGGGTACGGCGATGGCAATAGCCAGGGTCTGCAAATGCGGCCCCTGGCATCCGGGCGGATTCGATCCGGTCCCGGGTACCAACAACAATTGAGGATTAAACACTCGTGCTTAATTTCATTTACTGGCCAATTTCGGCCGTTTTGTGGTTCTGGCACTGGCTGCTGTCCCTCGTAATGGACCCCGCCTGGGGCATTACCTGGATTCTGGCCATTGTGCTGCTGACCTGGACGCTTAAGGCACTCATGGTCAAGCCGACCATTAGCCAGATTCGTTCCTCGCGCAAGATGCAGGAAATCCAGCCTAAGGTGCAGGAAATCCGCGCGAAGTACGGTAATGATCAAACCAAGGCCGCGCAGGAAATGCAGAAGGTCTACAAGGAGTCCGGCGTTCGTCCGATGGCCGGCTGCCTGCCGGTCTTCGTGCAGATTCCAATGTTCGTTGGTTTGTTCCACGTGCTGCGCTCCTTCGACCGCACCGTTGCGGTAGCCGGTGGCATCGGCCACCCCAGTGGCGACCCAATGTCCATTGAGGATAACGCCAATACCGCGAACTACATCTTCAAGCCGGACCTAGTCCAGCAGTTCTTGGATGCCAAGATCTTTGATGTTCCGCTGGTGACCAACCTGCGCTTGAACTCGCCGATTGTGGAGGGCGTAACCACCACCCAGGCAGCCGTCATCATCGTTCCGATGATCGCCATCATTGCGGTTATGACACACTTCAACGCCCGCATGAGCCTCAACCGCCAGGAAAAGCGCCGTGCTGCTGGCAAGACCCAAGCACCGCAGGGTCAAAATGCGGAAATGATGCAGCAGCAAATGGCCATGATGTCCAAGATGATGCTGTGGGTCATGCCGGCCATGCTGGTCTTCTCCGGCTCCATCTGGCCGATTGGTTTGCTGTTCTACATGATGGCCAATACGGTCTGGACCTTCTTCCAAACCCGCATCGTCTATGCCAAGATGGACCGCGAGGAAGAAGAAGAGGAAGCCGCTAAGGTAGAGGCCAAGCGCACTTCCGCGCCTAAGCCGGGTGCCCGCAAGAAGGACAACCGCACCAAGAAACAGCGCAAAAACAAATAAACACGGAGGAGAACCCCATCGTGTCCGAGATGGACCCGTCAGTAGTATTCGGCTCCCGCTTGCCCCTCGCGCAGGCTTACCATGATTCGCTCGCTACAGACGGGTCCACTCGTGGTTTTATAGGCCCCCGCGAGGTGCCACGCTTGTGGGACAGGCACATTATTAACTGTGCCGTCGTCAAGCAGGCAATCCCGGAGGGTGCCACGGTTATCGACGTCGGCTCGGGTGCCGGGCTGCCCGGCATTCCGCTGGCCATTGCGCGCCCGGACCTGCAGATCACTCTGATCGAGCCGCTGCTCAAGCGCTATAACTACCTCAACGAGGTGGTAGAAGAGCTGGGCCTAGACAACGTGACGGTCCTGCGTGGCCGTGCCGAGGAAGGCCCGATTAAAAAGGCCGTGGCGGGAGCAGACGTGGTCACCTCTCGCGCCGTCGCACCCTTGGGCAAGCTGGCGAAATGGTCGCTGCCGCTCGTACGCAAGGGCGGCGAGATGATCGCGCTGAAGGGGTCTTCGGTACACGAGGAACTGGAACGCGATGCCGCCGACATTAAGAAGGCCGGCGGTGGAAAGGCCGAGGTCAGCACCATCGAGGGAACCACGATCATTCGTGTCCCGCGCGTGAACTAAAGTAGACGGCATGACTAATCCGCGCCTTATCACCATTGCTAACCAGAAAGGCGGCGTAGGCAAAACCACCTCCGCCGCCAACTTGGCCGCAGCGCTAGCCACAGAGGGCAAAAAAGTGCTGGTGATCGACCTCGACCCGCAGGGAAACGCCTCCACGGCCATGGGCGCGGAACATAATTCCGGCACCGATTCCAGCTATGAGGTGCTCCTAGGAGACTGCACCGCCGAGAAGGCCATGCAGCCCTCCTCGCACAACGAGAACCTCTTTTGCATCCCCGCCACCATTGATCTGGCCGGCGCGGAGATTGAAATGGTCTCCTTGGTACGCCGTGAATTTCGGCTGTACGACGCCCTACATAATGGCTTCCTTGAAGAGCACGGCTTTGAATATGTCTTCATTGATTGCCCGCCATCACTGGGTTTGCTCACCATCAACGCCATGACGTGCGCTGAAGAGGTCATCATCCCGATTCAATGCGAGTATTACGCCCTGGAGGGCGTGGGCCAGCTGCTGGGCAATATCTCCATGATTCGCGAGCACCTCAACGAGGATCTGCATATTTCCGCCGTGCTGCTGACCATGTATGACGCCCGCACGCGCTTGGCCGAGGACGTGGCCGATAACGTCCGCGAACAGTTCGGAGCCGTGGTGCTGGCCAATGTTATCCCGCGCTCCGTGCGCGTTTCCGAGGCACCGGGGTACGGTACTACGGTTATTGATTACGCTCCCTCGTCCACCGGTGCCCGCGCCTACCTTGCGGCCGCGCGCGAGCTTGACCGGCGTGGCGATTACCGCCCGCACCCGACCACCGGGGCGATTGGCGTGAGCCCAGAGATTTACGCGGAATTGGAAGGATAGGAACTCATGGCAGAACAGAAGCAAGGCGGCCTTGGCAAAGGCCTAGCCGCACTCATCCCGTCCGGTCCTGATGCCCCTACCCGCAAGCCGCGCCTGGGAGATTCCGCGGCGGATATTATTTTGGGTAATTCCACCCCGCAGCCGGGCCGGAAGGGCGGCGAAGGCAAGCGCGTAAAGGGCGCCCCCACCATTCAACAGGGTTCTGGCTCCACGTCCTCCAAGAAGCGCCAGGCCACCCCGGCTCCTATCGGTGCGACCTACCGTGAGATTTCCATTGGGGATATCATCCCCAACCCGAAGCAGCCGCGCACGGTCTTCGACGAGGATGAACTCGGCGAGCTCGTCCACTCGATCCGCGAGTTTGGCCTGTTGCAGCCTGTGGTCGTTCGTCCTTCCGAGGAAGGCGGCTTTGAGCTCATCATGGGTGAGCGTCGTTGGCGCGCTTCCTCCAAGGCGGGCCTGGCCACGATTCCGGCCATCGTGCGCGATACCAAGGACGACAACCTGTTGCGCGATGCCCTGCTGGAGAACATCCACCGCGTACAGCTCAACCCCTTGGAAGAGGCGCACGCCTACCAGCAGCTGCTGGAAGAATTCGGTGTTACCCAGAACGAGCTGGCGGACCGCATTGGCCGTTCGCGCCCACAGGTGACCAATATGTTGCGCCTGCTCAAGCTGCCGGTAGAGGTACAAAAGCGCGTAGCTGCTGGTACCTTATCTGCCGGCCACGCGCGTGCCCTATTGTCCTTGGATGACACCGAGGCCATGGAATACATTGCCAACCGCATCATCGCGGAGGGCCTGTCCGTACGCGCGACCGAGGAGGCAGTCACCCTCTACAAGCGCGATGGTAAGCCGGCCGAATCCAAGAAGAAGCAGCCGGCACCGCAGCCGCAGTACTTTACCGATTCCGCTGAGCGCCTGTCCGATCGCTTCGATACCAAGGTCACCGTGACCATGGGCAAGCGCAAGGGCAAGGGCAAGATGGTCGTGGAATTCGGTGACCAAGAAGATTTCGAGCGCATCATGGCGCTCATTGAGGGCCAGCACTAAACCGGGGCGATGATCCTCGAGCCGGTACGCGAAGGCGCGCGCATTCACCGTCAGGCCGCGCGCAGTACCTTTTGGGAGCTGGAGGCCTCCGTGGTCGATCCCGCCTTTGAAAAGGAAGCGTGGCTGGCCACTACCCTGCTCTCCTTTGGTCAGTGCGGCTTTACCGTGGGCGAAGATGCCACGATTCTCTTTTGCTCCCGCGAGGATGCGGCCGGCGCCGCCAAGCTTCCCACCGCCCCCATTTCAGACGATGCGGAGATCATTACCTCGCTCTTCGTTAAGGCTCATTTAATGGGGCGTGGCATTGAAGCAGTGCTTGTCGACGCCGCCATTATGCACCTCACCAACCGCGGCAGCGCCGCCGTGGAGTCCTTTGGCTATTACGGCGATCCTGCGGCAGCGGCGGATTTCTTGGGCCATAAACCGGCCTATATCGGGCTAATGTCTTATGAAACTTTGCGCTCCGCCGGCTTTGAGGTAGCCGCAGATCACCCAGTACTCCCCCGCTTGCGGCTCGAGCTGCCGCCCGAGCACGATATGCTCAGCGCGGCAGCCTCCGAAGACCTCCTGGCCCGCGCCTTGGCCTAAGAACTAGGTCTAGGCCTGCTCGGCCTGGAGCAGCTCGGAGAACTTATAGGTGCCGGTTACTACGGTGTCTTGCTCCATGAGGTACATGCGCTTTACGGCAATCACGATCGCCTCCGCAATGTCATCGCGGCGGGACGGGTTGGTGAGGATCTTTACGTCCTCTGGGTTGGTCAGGTAGCCCAGAACGATCTGGATGACCGGCATCTGGGTCAAGCGCAGCAGGTCCCAGGTGCGGCCGTGGTTGCCGCAGTCCAGCAGCTCAGTGCGCGCGACAATCTCGCGCTGGATGAAACCGGAAAGGGTCTCACCAATGAGTGAGGAGTTGCCGGATTCGGAACCGAAGTAGAAGGTGGCAACACCATTGGCCTTCTCATTGGGGTAGGAATCGCAGGCTAGGGAAATGACCATGTCCGCATCGAAGGCGTTAGCCAGTTCGGCGCGGGACTTGACGTCCGCATCGGAGGTCCGAGGACGGGAGATGATGGTTTCCATGCCTGCGGCAATCATGCGCCCCTCGATGCGCTGGGTGAGGTCCCACAGGATTTCCTGCTCGGAAATATCACCGAAGCGACCCTTGACCAGCTGGCCGGCGTCGCCGCCGCTCAAGGCCGGATCGATGACAACGCGCTTGCCCGCCAGCTTTGGGCCGGCGTTGCGGACGCGCTCACGCTCTTGAATATTGTGCGCGGAACCGCCGGTGATGCGGCGGCCAAGCAGCCCAAGGGCGCGGATGGTGGCGGGGCCGCACACACCATCTTCTTGCAGGCCGCAGTTGTGCTGATATTCCTTCAGGGCCGCGTGGGTATTAGTACCGAAGTGGCCGTCCACGCGCTGCTGGTAGAAGCCGAGCTCCTGCAGTTGTTGCTGGAGCTGCGAGATATCGTCACCTACCAGCTCATTCGCAGGCTCGTAGCTAAGTACGCGGCTGCCGAGCGTGTACGAGGCTTGGCGCAGTTCGCGCAGGGTGAGATCGTCGATCTCGCCCGTGGGCACGATACCGCGGGATTGCTGGAAGGCCTTGAGGACCTCAGACAAATTGGCATCAAAGCTCTTGTCGCTCTCGGAGTACTTCTGCTTCTTCCACGCAGAAAGTTCCCCCTTGAAATCTGACAAGAGGCCGAGACGGGCCAAGGTAGCGCGAGCCTCAGCTACACGCACGCTTGTATCGCCGACTCGAAGAACGCGATTCACGCCTTATACCCCTTTCACAGCCCGTTTTAGTTAGGGCCGCATTCCAGAATTTCTACACGCTTAATCTAATAGGAATTAGATTAACAGTTAAAGCTGCTTTTTCACTTGCGCCACGATGTCATCTTTAGAACGCAGACCTACAAATTCGTCTACCTTCTCGCCGTGGTTGAAAATCAGCACATTTGGGATGGACATGATCTGGAACATGGCGCCTAGGTTGCGCTCTTCATCGACGTTGACCTTGGCGATGGTGACCTGGCCGTCCAGCTCCTCCGCTACCTCTTCCAGGATGGGGGAAAGCTTCTTGCAGGGGCCACACCACTCGGCCCAGAAGTCGACGACGACGGGCTTATCGGACTCGATGACGTCCTTACGGAACGTATCGGTGGTTACTTTCTTGACGTTGCTCATACTGAATTAACGGCTTTCTGCGAGGAAATGTTCCGCATCAATTGCCGCGCGGCAACCGGAGCCGGCCGCGGTAATTGCTTGCTGGTAGTGGTCATCTACCAAGTCACCGCAGGCGAAAACGCCTGGCAGGGAGGTCTTGGTGGTGGGTTGTTCAACTACAACATAGCCGTTGTCATTGAGCTTGACCTGATCATTGAGGAAGGAAGAGCGCGGATCATGGCCAATTGCTACGAACATGGCAGTGACATCCAAGGTGGAAGTCTCGCCGTTGGTGACGTCCTTGAGCTTGAGGCCGCCGACCTTGCCTTCAGAGTCAATGACCTCTTCGACGACCTTATTGGTCTCCCACTTGATCTTTTCGTTGGCCTGGGCGCGCTCCAACATGATCTTGGAGGCGCGGAAGCTCTCGGAGCGGTTCACAATGGTGACAGAGTCCGCGAACTTGGTGAGGAAGGTAGCTTCCTCCATGGCGGAGTCGCCGCCGCCGATAACGGCAATATTGTGGCCCTTGAAGAAGAAGCCATCGCAGGTAGCGCAGGTGGATACACCGCGGCCAGACAGTTCTTCCTCACCGGGAACGCCAAGGTGGCGCGGGGCGGCACCGGTGGCGAGGATAACGGTGCGAGCCTCAAAGAACTCGTCGCCGACGTGCAGCTTTTTAATATCGCCTTCTAGCTCTACGGAGTCAACGACCTCCATGCGGAGATCCGCACCGAAGCGGATGGCCTGGGCGCGCATTTCTTCCATGAGCTCGGGGCCCATGATGCCCTTTTGGAAGCCGGGGTAGTTTTCTACCTCGGTGGTATTCATAAGCTCGCCGCCGTACTCGAAGCCCTCGAAGACAATTGGGTTGAGCTCGGCGCGTGCCGCGTACAGCGCGGCGGTGTAACCGGCAGGGCCGGAACCTACGATGGCAACATCGTGGACGGTCATTGCTAACTCCCTAAAATCAGAGTGTGGTTTCGCGTAACGCCCTGAGTCTACCCGCCACGCTGACAAACGTCGGTATTAGCAAACTCACCCCATGGCGGCACGTAGGACTTCCCTCGCTCGGGCGCGGCGGGATTTAATGGTGCCGGGTTTTACCCCTTGGGCGGTGGCAACTTCGCCGACACGGAACCCCGCGACGTCGGTAAGCACCAGCGCCTCGCGCTGATCCTCCCGCAGCAGCTGCATGGCTTCTCGCACCACCAGCTGCTCCGCTAGGTTTTCGGAAGGGTTATGCGCGAGCAGCGGGTTGCGATCGTCGTCAAAGTCCTCCGCATCTAAAGAAGCATTTTCCCTGTTAGAACGGTGGTTGAGGTAGTCATAGCCCGAGTTTTTCACCAGGCGGTGCAGCCAGGTCGAAAGCGCGGACTCGCGGCGATAGGAGTGCAGGTTGCAGCTGGCGCGCAGGAAGGCCTCCTGGACCACATCTTGGGCATCATGATCGTTTCTGGTGTAGCGCCGCGCCACCGTGGTCAGCCGCGTGCGGTGGCGTTCCACGATGGTGGAAAAGGCCTTATTATCCCCCTCAATAAAAGCATCAACTAGTTCTTCGTCACTGCGGTCATGGCTCAGCGTCATATGTAGATTCCCCCCGGATCAACAACTGTTATTACACAGTGTGACCCGAGGGGAATTAGGCCGCGAGCGCTAGGCAGTACAGTCTATTGACCAGCCCGCACGCGCAGGGTGCGCCGCAGGTTATCGCGGCATTCCAGCAGGATGCGGCGCAGCGCTCCTGGCAGCTCCCGGTGCAGCAGGCGCGTGGTGGCGGCATCGGCCATCGGCAACTCTGGGTAGAAGCCGCGGATGAGGCGGTTAGCAATCTCAATCGGGTGCGCGGCCCAGATATCTTCCACGCGGGAGAAGAATTCCTCCGCAAAGGCCTCCTGCAGGCTAGCTGAGCGCGGGGCATTGAATCCGGCGACCAGTGCGTCGACCTCGGCATTGGAATATGCGCCGGGCGTGAGCGCCTTATCGAACGCGGAACGCTTGGTCTCCGGCGTGGGGAAGGCGTGGCTGGCGCCGAGGAATTCGGTAGCGCCGGTCAGCGTATTATCGCGCTGCTTTTCCTCTTCGAGCTCGGTCAAAGTTACGGCGTCGCGGGCGGCGAGGGCGCGCAGGATCGACCAGCGGATTTCAGGGTCCAAGCGAAGGCCGGCAATGTCACCGTCGAGCAGGGCCTTAAGGCGCTCGGTGCCGGATTCCTCCGGCGTTGCGGCGAGGGCGCGGATGGCGGCGCGAGCGAGCACAAGCTGCGCATCCGAGGCTGGCTCGGCCTCGTCTAGGTGGCCCCAGATTGCTTCGGCATAGTCGGTGCGGACCTGCTCGCGGTCGGCGTCTGCAACATAATGCGCAATGGCAAAGTTGGCATTGGCGCAGGCAGCAGCCAGCAGCGTGGTATTGGTCTCGTAGGCTTCGTGCTTGACGACGACCCCCAGATAGTCAATCGCCGACATTTCCCCATCGCGGGTGAGGTTCCACAGGGCGGTCCAGATTACCGCGCGGGTCAATTCATCCTCGATCTCGGTCAGGCGCTCGCCCGCTGTGTCTAGGGAGGCCTCGTCGAAGCGGATCTTGGCGTAGGTATGGTCGGCGTCGTTAAGCAGCAGCAATGCCGGTGCCGGAAGGCCGGCAGCCTCATCGATGATGGTGCGGGTGGTGCCATCACCGGCTGGGAGATCGATGTCGATCTCGCGGTACTTGTGCAGGGACGCATCAAAAAGCGAAGCGGTCAGGCGGTGCGGCCTGGTGACGTCCTCGGCGTCTGCAATGATGGCCAGCTCTGCAATCTTCTCGCCCTCGGTGTGCAACTCCGGAGTGAGGGTATCCGGGCCCCAGGTGCGCAGCCAGGCTTGGGACCAGGCATCAAGATCGCGGTCCGTGTGCTTCTTGAGCGCCCGCAGGAGGTCATCAAAGGTGGCGGCGGCAAAGGCGTGCTCCTGGAAGTAGTCGCGCGCACCGGCGTAGAAATTATCGCGGCCGACGTAGTGCACCAGCTGCTTGAGCACCGCCGCTCCCTTGGCATAGGTGATGCCATCGAAGTTCTGGCGTGCGGCATCCACGTCCGGGATTTCCGCCTTGATGGGGTGCGTGGTGGGCAGCTGATCCTGCAGGTAGGCCCAATTCTTGCGGGCGCCGGCAAAATTGGCCCAGGCCTCGGTGTAGTCGGTGCCGTGGACGGAAGAATCCGCGCCCATAAATTCCGCGAAGGACTCCTTGAGCCACAGATCATCCCACCACTGCGGAGTGACCAGATCGCCGAACCACATATGGGACATCTCGTGCAGGATGGTATTTGCGCGGCCGGCGTGCTGCGCGCGGGTGGCGCGGGAGCGGAAAATGTAGTTCTCCGTAAACGTCACCAGGCCGGGATTTTCCATGGCACCCAGGTTGTATTCGGGTACAAAGATGGAATCGTATTTGCCCCACGGATAGGGATAGCCAAAGTTCTGGTGGAAAAAGTCCATGCCTTGGGCGGTAAGTTCCAGGATTTCCTCGTCCAGGTGCTCAAACATGGATGCGCGCGCAAAGGCGCGCAGCTTCGCCGAGTGGCTGCCATCCGGGGCGGTCCACGTGCGCTCTTGGTACTGGTAGGGGCCGGCGGCGAAAGAGGTCAGGTACGTCGACAGCGGCGGGGTCGGCGCAAAAGTAACGGTGGCGAGCTCCCCCTCCTCGCTGCGTTCGACTTCCGGTTGGTTGGAAAGGATCTGCCACTTTTTCGGTGCGGTCATGCGCACGTGGAAGACGGCCTTGAGATCCGGCTGCTCCAGGCAGGGGAAGATGCGGCGGGCGTCGGAAGGCTCGAGGTGTGAATACAGGTAGGTCGCGTCATCGGCCTGATCGTGCATCCGATGCAGACCCTGGCCGGTGCGCGAATAGCGCGAGTGGCCGGTGACCTCGATGGCGAGCTCCTCCCCTACTGGCAGGCCGTGCAATCGGATGATGCTGCCATCAAAATCCACCTCCTGCGGGGTGCCATTGACCCTGACCTCCGCGACGGATTCGCCCAGGTAATCAAGGAAAAGCTCGGGTTCGCTGCTGCTGAGCTCGAGGCGGGTAGTCACGCGGTAGGTGGGGCTATCGAGTACCTCCGAGAGATCGAGGTGGAGGTGATAGGCGCGCAGGTCCACCGCCGCTGCGCGTTCTTGGAGCAACTCGTGCTGCGTCTTGTCTTGTGGTGCGGTCATATCTACGCACTATAGTTACCGCCGTCACGTAGGGTGCGGGGTTGGGGTCTAAGTTCCGCTGCCTTTTAGAGGCAAACTACCCAGCGGGTATTGGGACCTCGCTGTGGACCAGTTGGATTAGTTTTTGCCGTCTCACACTCTTCAAGTGGCGCAAGATGTCAGTGACCATCAGCAAGCGTCACACCACACTGAGGGATGCAACCTATGGAAACCGTCAGACGATAACACCACACTCACCACTTTCTGTAAACATAAGGCCTAGACCCCACTAGACGCGTGTAAAACAATGCTAGGAACGGCCATATTTACAGGAAACATTCTGCTCCAAAGCGGCGTAACAATAGGGTGTACCCCAGGTGCCCCTACCAGCGCCCGCAGTTGAAGGCTTCACCTACCAAATGGTAAAGTTAGCTATATGCGAACCAGTCAGCGCTCCGAGATCCTGGAAGCTGCCCTCCGCGTCATGAACGCAGCGGAGGGTGGCGACATTACCCTTGACGCAGTGGCCCACGAGGCCGGGCTCACCAAACCGGGATTGCTATATCACTTCCGCAACCGCGACGTACTGCTCGCCGCGATCGTCGACCACGCTGCGGCCAACGTCGAGAACGACATGACTGCCACCCTTGGCAAGCCCCTCGAGAACGCCAACGCCACCGAGCGGCTCCTGAGCTACGTTCACGTCGCCGCCCACGGGGTCGCCAAGCGCGCCGAGTTCATCATCTGGGGCCAAGCGACGTACCGGCCCGAACTCACCGAACCGTGGACTACGCGGATGGGCCGCTGGCTCGAACTCCCGGACGATCTCGACGCCGCCACCCGAGCCAGGCTGACCACCGCCCGACTCGCCGCCGACGGACTCTGGGGCGCCCAGGCCACAGGTGTGTCCACCCTCCACGGCGCGGATCTCGAAGCCGTCGTCTCCAGCATTCGCTCCCTGATCGAAGGAACAACCCCATGAAGCAGTGGTTCCTGCTCGCTGGTGCCATCACTACCGAAGTGGCGGCGACGCTGTCTCTCAAGGCGGCGCTCAATCACCCATCCTGGTACATCGTGGTTGCTGCCGGATACATCGGCGCTTTCGTCTTCCTCACCTTCTGCCTGCGCGAAGGAATGCAGATCGGCGTCGCCTATGGCATCTGGGGAGCCAGCGGGGTCGTGCTCGCCGCTGTGCTATCCGCCGCGATTTTCGGTGAACCTCTGACTGCTGTGATGGGTCTTGGAATGGTTCTGATCATCAGCGGTGTCCTCACCGTCGAACTCGGCTCCCAGAAAGCTCAGCAAACCGCAGCCCAGGAAGCAGGAGTCAACTCATGAGATGGATCTTCCTCGCAGGCGCCATCTTGTCCGAAGTCGTCGCGACCATGTCGCTACGAGCCTCCGACGGTGGCCGGGTGAAGAAATGGTTCATCGGCGTCATCGCGGGGTATCTCGTGGCGTTCGTCGCCTTAAGTCTCGCCTTGGCCGACGGCATGGCCCTTGGCGTCGCCTACGGCATCTGGGCAGCATCCGGCGTAGCTCTCACCGCGATCCTCGCCCGGGTCATCTTCCACGAACCCCTCACCCGAACCATGGCCCTCGGCATCCTCTTCATCGCCGTCGGAGTTCTCACCGTTGAAATCGGCGCCAACTTGGCGAACTGACGCATTTCCGCAGGTAAACCAGGCAGATTGGTGTGCCCCAGGTGCACCACGAGGCGCACAGACAAAGGCTCCCCAATGAGCGCCTGTGGGCCTAGCGTTGTGGATGTGATCACCTGTGTCGTCCACTACACCATCGACCCCGACCAGATCGCGGCCTTTGAACAGTTCGCCCGCGCTTGGATGCGGCATGTCGACGAACACGGCGGCACCCACCACGGGTACTACCTACCCGCGGAAGGTGTGAGTGACCGTGCGGAATCCCTGTTCAGCTTCCCCAGCCTGGCTGCCTACGAGCAGTACCGCACCTTGTTCGGCACCCACCCGGACTTCATCGCCGCTGACCGGATTCGAGACGAGTCCGGGTGCGTCCTGCGGTACGAGCGCACCTTCATGCGGCCGCTCCTACCCCAGGGACACTGAAAGGGACTCCGGCAGCACGCTCGGCACAACCCACAACGCCGCAGGTCAGCGCGTACAGATGGGTGTACCCCAGAGCGCGAATCAGCATGGACCTATAAAGCGACTATCCTATACCGGTCTGGCCACCGGCGGTGATCGCCCGATAGAGGTAGCATCACCTGCCGCCGACTCGGATATAGGTCTCATCGACCCGCCAGGAACTGGCCTGGCAGTCAGGTACCTGCCGGTACCACCGTGTTTGCTTGTCCAGCTTAGGGGCGTATTTCTGGACCCAGCGGTAGATCGTGGTGTGATCGACCGGCACGCCC